>Scooby_p2__coassemble_11552_pt1 | contig 2073 bp, 2 predicted proteins | sample Scooby_p2__metabat2_low_PE_014 | metagenome-assembled genome bin Scooby_p2 | reverse complement strand
AGAAATCTGTAAAAGAAAAAATATAAAAAAACCTAAGTATAAAAGTTTTAGTGTAAAAATAAAAAATACTCATTTTACTTTAGGTTCTCTATTTTCCAAACTTTATTCTCAACAAAAAATTAAAGTTTTATAACAATATTATCACAGTTTCCATAATTAAGACAAGGTTAAGGATTTTTCTCAAGAAAAAGTACAAATTCATTTCCAGTAAACACAGGAATACCACTAATGATTTCAGTATTATTTAGATAAAATGTTGCAGAAAATATTCCTCCAATAAGTTTTAATTGTTTTTCCATTTCAGTATTATTTTTACATACTTTTATTTGGAAAGTTGGTTTGTATAAATTGGAGAGTACTGTTTTACCTATTATCTCTCCATCAAAAAAGATACTATAAATTTTGGTATCTTCATTCATTAATCTTAATTCAATTTTATCCATCGAATCACATCCTTTCGCTACTGCCAAGGATAATCTAAAAAGTTTTGTATCTTGTAAATACATTATAACTTTTTGGAGATAAAAAAACAAGCTAACGTATGATAGTCAACTATTAGTTGACTATCACCAGACATAATTTATTGAATTGAATAATCTGAAAATTCCTCTAAAAAATAAATTAGTGACAATCTCTCAAAAATTTCAGATTATTCTATTGAGTAAATTAAGAAAATCTAGTTTTTTATATTTTGCTTATGCTCATCAAAGCCGTTTTGCGTGAGACCTAATGGCTTTGGTGGGTGTAAATAAACTATAAAAATAAACAGTAACTTACGCAAAAAGCTCCTGTGCAAGGAGGAAAAAATGGCAAAAAAATATGTTTGGCTGAAATTAAAAGATGATTTTTTTCAACAAAGAGCTATAAAAAAATTAAGAAAAATAGCTGGAGGAGATACTTATACAATCATTTATTTAAAACTTCAATTACTATCACTTAAAGATGAAGGTAAATTATTCTATGAGGGTGTGGAAGATGATTTTATAGAAGAAATGGCTTTAGCTATTGATGAAGATTCTGATAATGTAAGAATAACTATAATGTTTTTAGAGAAAAATGGTTTACTAACTACAACTTCTATTGATGAATATACTTTGCCACAAGTTATTAATTGCATTGGTAGTGAAACTGCAGTAGCTGAAAGAAAAAGACAGCAAAGAATCAGAGAAAAAGAAAAACTATTACTTGAACAAAAAACAGAAGTTACAGAAAAAAAGTGTGACAATGTCACAACTATGTCACAAGAAGTCACAAACAGTCACACAGAGAAAGAGGAAGAGAAAGATAAAGAGATAGATGATAATAATATATATACTATACCTGAAAAAAATTTACTTGATGAAAAACTAGATGTTTCATCAATCGAATTTAAAAATAATTTTTTGGAATATAAAGAACTAGTATCTAAAGCAACAGGTATGGGAATGAATATTATAGATAATCTTATGGCTAATATAATTCACACTCTTAAATCACAGTATGATATTAAGTTTTTAATACAGAAAATTAAAGAGAGTGATTTTTTAATGGGTAAATTAGAAACTAAACCAAGTACAGCTAATTTCTCTAAAAAAGTTATGCTTGATAGGATTATGGCTGATGAGTATAAAAATAAAATTAGTTCTAAACCACAAGAAATAAAATCTCCTGCTACAAGAATAATCGGAGATATAAATCCTTGGGAGGTTGATTGCTAATGAATAAAATGGCTCATATGTTAGATAAAATCATTGTCTTAAAACTTGCTACCAATCCTGAAATGATTGAAAAGGACTTTATAACTGAGCTATACAAGACAAAAGATGTATTTAATCCTTGGTATAAAGAGGGTATTACTAAGATATATCAAGCACTAGAAAAAAATATTATAGTCAAGGTCGAAGAAAGTTTTGATGAGAAATACTTATGGGAAGTTTTAAAAGACGAGGAAGTTACAAGAAACTCATATTATTACAGCTCAAAAGATAGTATTCTACAAGATATCAAAAGGGAATATGTAAAAGCACAAGCTAAATACATAAGCACAAATGATGATACTGAGGATATTATTCAAAAACTTGATAATATGAAAAG
>Scooby_p2__coassemble_9418_pt1 | contig 2497 bp, 3 predicted proteins | sample Scooby_p2__metabat2_low_PE_014 | metagenome-assembled genome bin Scooby_p2 | reverse complement strand
TAAAAGTTGATATTGCTCTTGGTCGTGGTAAGAAAACTTATGACAAAAGAGAAAGTATAGCGAAAAAAGATCAAAAGAGAGATATTGAGAGGGCAATGAAAGAAAGATATTAAAAAATAGGGGTTGTTGCAAGAGTGCAATAGCCCCTAAAATTTTATAATTATTAAAAAATTATGTGAAAAGTGTTATGTAAATATAGTTATTTATAATAAATAGAAATTAATATTAATCTGGAAAAAAATTTACTAATTAAGAGAGAGTATAAGTTTAATAATACTGATAGTCTCTTATTCTTCTTAATTTTGATTGTTGTAATAGATGATTTTTATAAGCATTTGTAACTTGTTCAAGCGAATTTAAAGTAGCATTGAATCTTTCAGCTGCTCTTTGTTGTTCAATAGCTTGTTGTATTCTAGCTTTTTCTTGAGCAATTTTAATAGAATTTTCAACAGCTTCTATTTCTTTTAATTGTCCTTCTGATATTTCTTTGTAAATTTGTTTCTTTTTAGAATTTGACATATTTGTAGTATTGATTTTTTTACCTTTAAAGTAGTAATCAAATGAAATAAATGTACCAGTTTTTACATTATATTTTGCTTTTAATTTTTGAGGAGATTTTAAATGACCATTTGCATTAAAGTTAACTAATAAAAGTTCTCCAAATCCGTCATAAGCACTTTCAGTAACACCACCTGTTTTTTCAATTTCTCTTATAATATTTTTTTGATAGGAAGAAAGTTTTATTTTATTCATAAATTCTTCTGTCATATCAACATATAAAGTTTGAATTTCTATTTCTTTAATATCTCCAACTCTTTTTTCTTTATACCATTCAAAGTCTAATTTTTCTAAAAGAACATCTTTGGTAAACACATTATATTCCCAAAATTCCTTGTTTATTTTTCCAATTTTTGACAAAACTACATTATTTTTTATTTCCTCTGTAATTTCAACCAAATTATTTGAACTATTAATCTCTTTTAAATAGTATTTTTTCTTAATTCCTGTGAAAGAACCATTTTTTTCTACTCCGTTAAGAATAGTTTTTCTTCCTTCTTCATCAGATGTCTCATAATCAATGTATTTTTTTTCTATAACTTTATCATTTTTTGAAGTTTCTTCTAAAACAATTTTATTATCATATGTTTTATATTTTCTTACTCCTGTAAATCCTTTTGGAGTTATAACTCCTGTATAATAAAAACCGCTATATAAAAATTCATTAACTTTTGTACTTAAAATTACATCATTTTTTACAGTTTCTTCAGATACTATTTTTCTTTCATCATATTTTGAAGTTTCTAATTTTTTAGTTCCAGTAAATTTATCATTTTTTAAAGTTCCATTATAAATTTCAACTTTTCCATTAGAATATGAATCATTTATAGTTACTCTATAATTAGTAAAAATTTTAACAACTGAGCCAGTACTATCTATTTTCTCTTCGATTGTTCCTTGTGGTATTTCTGGTAAGCTTGTACAACCAGACATAATAGTCAAAAATATTCCTAGTAAAAATTTTTTCATATATATATCCCTTTCTTTATATTTATATAATACTATTGAATTAGTACAAAGTTTGATAAATTCTTCAAGTTTAGTGGTATGAAATAATAAATATTTTTTTTGCTTTAATCTTATTTACTGTTTTCATTTAATATATTAAGGTATTTATTAAAATCTTTTAAGTCGAATTTTAATAAAATAGTATCACCATTGTATTTTTCTATTGAAACTTTTAAGATTTTACCAGTTTTCATTTTTTCTATAAGGGGATATCCTTCAGGTTCTAGTATACTAATTATATTATCATCGAAAGATGCAACAGTACCATTGAACATAAGAGGGGGATTATTATCAATTTTTGCTTTTATTAACGAAGACTGATAACCACTTTTTTTACCAATATAATTTTTAGAGAAAAAAACTATAAATTTATTTTCATAAATGACCATACTACTTCCATTCTCATCATATTGTTTAATAGCAATTTTTCCTGTTGGTTCGTCAAATTCATCAACTATTGATATAGTTTTCCAAGCAAATAAATTCAAATTAAATAGAATAAAAAAAACAAATAATAATTTTTTCATAAACATCTCCCCTTTTTTATATTTATATTTTGGAGCAGATGTTGTATAATATACTTGTGAGAGTGTTTTTATACAACACCGCCCCATTTTCAACTGACATTTCCTTATTGCAGTAAGGAAAAGCAGAAGATAACTGTGTTGGTTGGAAATGGGAATTAACTGTTAATTTTTCTTTTCTATAACGATTTTTTTCTCATTCTCATCATAGCTAAGCTCAATCCACGGTTCGTCAGAAGTTATATTCATATCATTTAGCCATTCTTTTCTTAAAATAACTCTTCCAACTGAATTTCCCACACCGGTTTTGTTAAAATTAACAGTCTTGAACTCTTTTGATTTCATATTTCCTCCCAAGACTATTAAGTTTTTATAAAATTAACGTAGTGTACGTATATTTATATGAT
>Scooby_p2__coassemble_7424_pt1 | contig 3090 bp, 1 predicted proteins | sample Scooby_p2__metabat2_low_PE_014 | metagenome-assembled genome bin Scooby_p2 | reverse complement strand
TGAAGAGGCAGATAAAAACTCAAAAGAAAGATTGATAAATATTGATGATGAAGAGTTATATCAATCTTTTGCCAACAAAAGTGATTTAGAAAAAGAATTAGATATTCTTCACAAGCAAGATAAAAATCAAAAAATTATTGAGATAATTACCTCTTTGCCTGAAGAAGAATTAGATTATAATATTCTTGGAAAACTTGCTAGAGCATATAATAATAACAACCAATGTGAAGAGGGACTTAAAGTTTTACTTTCTTTAAAAGATGAGGGAGAAAATGATTCTCTTTGGAATTTCCGTGTAGGATATTCTTATTATTATTCTGAAAAAGCCAAAGAAAATCCAGATTATTTAGAAAAAGCTAAAAAATATTTTGAAAAATGTCTTGAATTAAATCCTAACGAACCTGATGGAGATACTCTTTTAAGATGGGTTTATTCTGACTTAGGAAATAGAAAACTTGACGAGGAAAAAAATGATGAGGCTTTGGAATATTTCCAAAAAGCTAGAGATTTATCAAAAGATACTAATGATATTATCGCTACTGAATCAGAACTTGCTTGGGCATATGATTTCTTAAGAGAATATGAAAAAGCTTATGGATATTTACAAAATATTATTTCTTTAGGAAGAGATGATATTTGGGTTAACTCTGAGCTAGGATATTGTCTTGGTGGATTAGGAAAATATAAAGAAGCCATTGAAAAATATGAAAAAGCTGTGGAGCTTGGAAGAAATGATTCTTGGGTATATGCAAGACTTGGAGCTTTGTATAAAGAAATAGAGGACTATGAAAAAACTTTAGAATATTATCAAAAAGGATTAGAAGTAGACCCTGAAGATATTTATATTCTTTGTGAATTAGCTTGGCTATATGACAATATAAAAGATGATTGTGAAAAAGGATTAGAATATTTAGAGAAAGCTAAAAATTTAGGAAGAGATGATATTTGGATTAATTCTGAAATTGGTTGGGCATACAATCATCTTAACCAATTTGAAAAAGCTTTACCTTATTTAGAAAAATCCAAGGAATTAGGCAGAGATGACGAATGGATTTATTTTGAGATTGGATATTCTCTTGCAAGATTAGATAAAGTTAATGAGGGGCTTGAATGTTATCAAAAAGCTTTAGAATTAGGAAAAGATGATATTCCTACAAATGGAGAGATTGGATATTGGCTTGACCATTTAGGAAAATATAACGAAGCACTTCCTTATTTAGAAAAATGTAAAAAACTTGGAAGAGACGACCAATGGATCAATACTGAAATAGGTTTCTGTCTAAATAGATTGGAAAGATATGATGAAGCATTACTATATTTTGAAAAAGCTATAGAGCTTGGAAAAAATAATGAATGGGTTTATTCTGAAATGGCTTTCTGCTTGAAAAAACTTGGAAAATATGACGAAGCCTTAGAATATTATCAAAAATCTGAAGAGCTAGGTAGAAATGATGAATGGATAGTTTCTCAAATAGCTGAGTGTCTTGAAAATCTTGAAAAAATAGAGGAGGCTATTGCAAAACTTAAATCTTTTGTGGTAACAGAGGTTGGAAATACTGATGCTGTAAATTCTCAAATCGGTTATCTTTATGGAAAAATGAATAATTTTGATGAGGCTTTAAAATATCTTTACGAAGCTGAAAAACTTGGAAGAAATGATATTTGGTTATATTCTGAAATTGGTTGGAATTTAAGTGGAGATCCACAAAAATACAGTGAAGCTTTAGAATATTTCCAAAAAGCTGTAGAACTTGGTAGAGATGATGAGTGGATTAATGGACAAATAGGATTTGTTTTATCAAAACTTGGAAAAAATAAAGAAGCTGTAAAATATTTTGAAAAAGCTAAATTTATAAATCCTGACAGTGAATGGATTTCTTATCATCTTGGTTGCTGTTACAGAAAATTAGGAGAAGTCCAAAAGGCAATAGAGATTTTAACAGTTATAAAAGAAAAAGGAGAATTTAGAGGTTGGACAGAACTAGAACTTGCTTGGTGCTATGCTCTTATTGATGAAAAAGAAAAAGCTCGTGAATATCTAAAAGAAGCTGATTCATACATAGGTGGAGAGATAGCTAATTTACCTGAACTTAAAAAAGATTTTGAAACAGTAAAACAACTAATCTCAATGACAACTTATTTGTCTTAGAATAAAGAAGAGGGAACACAAAATTTGTAGTTCCCTCTTTACTAATGTGATATATAGTTTTAAATTTTAAAAGCTCTGTAATAGTTATTATCTTTAAAACCAAATAATCTTAGATCTCTTGTAGTATATTCCCCAGGAAAAAACAAAAGAACCTTTGTTTCATTAAAAATATTTTGCAAATTATGTAAGAGAGCGTGAGTTCTAACAATTGGAAATATTTTCCCCACTCCAGTAATAATAACAAAATTTTTATCCTTAGATTTATCTTTAATATATTCTAATATAACTTCTATATTAAAACTATTTTTTAGCTTTTCATATAAAACTTGACTTCCTCTTCTTTCTTCCATTTGAAAAACAGAATCGAAGATCCCATCATTTTTTAAACTTTCAAGCAAAAGATCAAAAAGATCTATCTCTATAGCTTTTAATCTTTCACTTTTAGCAACTTCTTTAAGAAAATAATTTCTTATATTTTCCCTTACAATTAACTCATCTTTTGGATCATAATCAAATATATAAAAAGGGACTTCATTAGCCAAACCTCTATTATTATAAAAGTCCTCACTTTTAACTTTTTTTATTAACTCCTTAAATCTTTCGTTTATATTTTTCATAAAATACCTACCACTTAATATAACATTATTTTTAATATTTTTTCTTCACCATTTTCTTTAATATTTTCTAAAATAGCTTTATCTATAACAGGTTTAAAAATCTTATATACTTTTTCAGATTCTTTTTTTATAAATCCTCCCTCTAATAAGAAGTTTTTTATCTTAACTAACATCTTTTTTTTACCAGCATTTGTCCACCCATTAACTATTTCTGATTGTTCCTCTTTGTATTGAAGAAAATTATTAAAATCACCTTCATTTAAATAATATTCATAGCTTTCATATTTATTTTTTACAACCTCTTCCATAAATTCAGCTATAAAT
>Scooby_p2__coassemble_5597_pt1 | contig 4003 bp, 5 predicted proteins | sample Scooby_p2__metabat2_low_PE_014 | metagenome-assembled genome bin Scooby_p2 | reverse complement strand
AAGTCAACTTGTCATCAGCCAGCTCCTTAGTGTACCCCACCTCTCTTTTTATAGATTCTTTTAGTTTATCAAGAGATTCCTGAACAATCACTTTTGCCTCTTCTACTGATAATGCCATATTTTTACCTCCTTTAAATGTTTTTTGGTTATAACCAATTTTATCATAAAGGAAGAAATTCCTTAAAAACCCAAGTCCACCTCTGTCATATCCAGTCAAAAATTTTTACAAAAATATCTTTTCTTTATTTCTCATTGTTTTTTTCCTCCCCAAATAGTATAATATATTAACCAAACAAAGTAGGAGGTTATTATGGGAGCAGAGGCAAGTAAAATTTCAGTTGTTTTATGGGAAAAAATCGAACCTAGCAAAGCAATGGGAAAATTTGGAGATATGTTAGCGGAGGGAGAATATGTAGAACTTTCATATATCGCCAAAAGAGATAGACTTATATTCACAAACAAAAGAGTTTTAATAATAAATGTACAAGGTTTAATGGGGACAAAAGTTGATTTCCACACTATCCCTTATTCAAAAATCTCATCTTTTTCAGTGGAAACTTCAGGGACTTTTGACCTAGAGTCAGAATTAAAACTTTGGGTATCAGGGCTTTCTGGAGTGGAGATTCAATTTATCAAAGGTTTGGATATAAGAGAGGTTGGAAGATATTTAACTAACAAACTTATCTAAATATTTCACTCTTTATTTTAACCGAAAAATATGGTATAATAACTAGTCTTTAACTAAATACTTTTGTTAGGGTAACTCTTGACAAAAGTTTTTTTAATGTTTAATTTATAAATAAATTTTAATAGAGAGGTTTTTAATGAGTATATTAGATGTAAATAATGTCAGTCACGGATTTGGTGCAAGACAGATTTTAGACGACGTGTCTTTCCGTCTTTTAAAAGGGGAACACGTTGGGCTTGTAGGAGCAAACGGAGAGGGAAAATCTACTTTCTTAAATATCATAACTGGTAAACTTATGCCAGATGCTGGAAAAATCGAATGGTGTAACCATATCACAACTGGTTATCTTGACCAGTACAGCACCCTTGAAAAAGGAAAAAGTATAAGGGACATTCTTCGTTCTGCATTTAACCATATGTTCGAGCTAGAAAAAGAGATGATGGCACTTTATGACAAAATGGCTGATTGTTCTCCAGAGGAGATGGACGCTCTTATGGAAGAGGTTGGGGACATTCAGACTATTTTGGACAGTGGAGATTTCTACTCACTTGACTCTAAGATAGAGGAATATGCTAGTGGATTAGGTTTAATGGACATTGGTCTTGACAAAGATGTTACTGAGCTTTCAGGGGGACAAAGAGCAAAGATTTTACTTGCAAAGGTTCTACTTGAAAACCCAATGATACTGATACTAGACGAGCCTACAAACTTTCTTGACGAAAATCATATAGCTTGGCTTAGAAATTTTTTACAAAACTACGAAAACGCATTTATCTTGGTTTCTCACGACATAGATTTCCTAAACTCTGTTATTAATGTAATTTATCATATGGATTCAGGGACTTTGACAAGATATTCTGGAGATTATTATCAATTCCAAGAGATGTACGAGCTTAAGAAAAGACAGATAGAACAAGCATACAAAAAGCAACAGAAAGAAATCGAGCATTTAAAAGATTTTATTGCCAGAAACAAAGCTCGTGTTGCCACTACTAACCTTGCAAAAGACCGTCAAAGAAAGCTAGACAGAATGGATATTATCGAGATTGCTAGAGAGAAACCAAAACCAATTTTCGAGTTTAAAGAGGCACGTACTCCTAGCCGTGAAGTTATCACTGTTAAGGATTTGGTTATCGGTTACAACGAGCCACTTACAAAACCACTTAATTTCACAATAGAACGTAACCAAAAGATTGCTATTAAAGGGGTTAACGGTCTTGGAAAATCTACTTTACTTAAGACAATCCTTGGAAAATTAAAACCATTCTCTGGAGAGGTAGAACACGGACAATTTTTGGAGATAGGATATTTTGAACAAGAGGAGATTGCTACAACTACCACTGCCCTTGATGAGATTTGGAACGAGTTTCCTCACTTTACAAACCAAGAGGCTCGTGCTGCCCTTGCTAAATGTGGTCTGACACGTGACCATATCACTAGCCAAATGAGAGTTTTATCTGGGGGAGAGAATGCAAAAGTTCGTCTTTGTAAGCTGATGAACAGAGAGGCAAACCTTTTAGTCCTTGACGAGCCTACAAACCATTTGGACGTTGACGCAAAAGAGGAGCTTAAAAAAGCTGTTAGAGAGTTTAAAGGAACTGTTGTCCTTGTAAGCCACGAACCTGATTTCTATATGGACGTAGTAACAGAGGTTTGGAACGTAGAAGATTGGACAACTAAGATTGTTTAAAGTGGAGGAACAATGTCAAAAATAGGATTAATCATTGCAGGTATCTATATGTCATTTATAGCTTTAAGAAGTGAAAATAAATATCAAAAGATTTTAGGAGCTTTAGCAGGGCTATTAACTGTTGGTTTAGTTATAAAATATTATATATTAAAAATTTAAAATATTTTATTTTTTCTAGTCTAAATACAAAATATTACTAAGCTATCTTGCTATATTATAATTTCAGTTGTCGATACTTTTGTCGATAACTGATTTTTTATTTATCACCCAAAATTAAAAGACTAACTCTTAATAACCCTAAGAATTAGCCTTTGTTAATCAGATATATTTATTTCTTACTTTCTAACTCATCTTCTATAACTATCGAAATATCTCCTTTTAGATTTTCATCTTCCGAATAAAATCTAATAAACTTACTTTCCTTTACTAGAGGATTATTACACATTTCCTCATAATCATAAATATAAATCTCAAAAGGTGTTGATTTAACTACCATTTCATCTTTCTTTTCTTCTAGATAAACTTTAAATCTTTTTCTTCTTAAATAGGGAGATACCGAATATCTTGAGCGTTCCCAAGTTAAAGAATCATAATAAAATTCATATTTAGGAGGAATATCTTTTTTAAAATAAGTTTTTAATGCACAACCATACTCCAATATTTTATATAGCAATCCTCCATTTTTATAATATTTACTTAATAAATATTCTTTCTTTTTTTCAATTTCATTTTTTAGAATTTCTTTCTTTTTTTTAATTTCTCTGATTAATTCCTCTTTTTTTCTCTTCATTTTTTGTGCTTCTTCTTTGTCATAAAGCTCTTTTATTGATATAATTTTCTCAACATCTACTTTGACTTCATAGGCTTTTTCCAATCTTTTAAAACGTTCAAATTTTTCTAAATAACTAGAGTCTTTAGAGTTTGTATAAAAAATTTCTATGATTATATAAGTATTTTTATCTGTTTTCATTACCACATCTGGTATATAAGTGCCTTTTAATAATGAAACTTCTTCTCTTGATTCAACTATATTATATCCCTCAAACTCTTTAAGATTAAGAAAATAATTTTTCCAGTATTTATGGATAAGACTTTCCCCCTTAGACCCACAATCAGTTCCCAAATGATAAAAATGTTTTACTTTTATTTTACCATTTCTAACTCTTAATCTTCCACCACATTTAGCACAATAATAATCAGTCTTAGTAAGGGCATCTTTTATATGGATAATCTCTTTTTTGTCTGTCAAAGCTAACATAAAATCCCCCCTTTTATTTATCACCTATATCTTCATTATAGATTATACCTTAACTAAAGTCAATTTGATTATTTTTAATATCTATTGACTGAAAATTATATTTTTCAGTTGACTTCACCACAAAAAAGATATATAATATATATGTAAATAAATTACTTCATAAAGGAGAGTGATATTATGTTGACACTTTTATTTATCATTATCGCATTGATTTTAATTCCTACTGTTGTAATTCCTTATACTAAAGAATATCTACGTTATATGGACGAGATTTCTTATAAAAAGAATATGGACAACCATTTTATGCACCGTATGTCTTAATTAGTTTATAATATTATTAATATATAAAATTAATAATATTATAAAC
>Scooby_p2__coassemble_3540_pt1 | contig 5901 bp, 3 predicted proteins | sample Scooby_p2__metabat2_low_PE_014 | metagenome-assembled genome bin Scooby_p2 | reverse complement strand
AAAATAAATAATAGAAGTTTATGAAAAAAATAAACGAAAATATGTTTATCTTAGATTGCAGACAAAGAGAAGTTAAAAATTCTTAACTTCTCTTTGTTTATATAAAGTCATAATTTTTTACAAATTATATTTATAAAAATCTGTCCATAGATAGAAAATTATTTATATTTTTTCATATAGAAGTTGGTAAGAAAAATCTCTTGTCGTTCTACTTGTTGTTCTTTAATAACTATATAACTTCTTTTCTCAAAGAAAGGCTTTGCTGTAATAGAAGCATATGTTGTAATATCACTTTGAACTGCTTTTTCCAGTTGATTACAAATAGCAGTTGCAATACCTTTTTTCTGGTGATTATGATGAACAAATAGACGGTCAAGGTATCCTGTTTTATCTATATCTCCAAATCCTACAATGGTTTCATTATCAATAGCAACTATAGAATAATGTTCCTGAAGAGATTCATTCCATTTTTCTAAATCTATTTTTTCTGTTGTCCATATATCAAGTTGTTCTTTTGTATTGACAATATGAACAGTATTATAAAATAACTTAACAACTTCTTTACAATCTGATGACTGATATTTTCTAATAATCATTTTTTCTCCTCTAAACAAGAATTTAATATTCCTTTATTATAAATCTATATGTACCTTATAATTATCGTCAATAAACACAATATTTACATTGTGCTTTTTTGCATTTATAAAAAATTGAGCATTATTTTTTAAAACATTTTCTATTGTACACCATTCATCATTTATATGATTTTCTATGACGGTCTTAATCATTTCACGAACAATAGGTCACAGATAATCTGTGAGTTTATCATCATCTTCAGGTGTAAGTTTGGTATTATAGCCACACGAATTAAGTTCATTTTCAAAAAATTAACTATTGCTTTACCTGTATGTGATGCTTCTGTAATTAAATAACTATTTTTTATCCTCCCAAATTTATCGCTTTATAAGTATTCATTTCAAAAGAAAAGTCTAAGTAATTTATTATACTACAAAAAATTATAGTTTATCTTTTTTATTTTTATAACTTATAAAAGTACCCTAAAAATATTTTTTGGCGAAGTAAGTGACTTCTTACCTATCGGGTTAAATGCTTTGGTAAAAATAAATGGTAAAAAAATAAAAAAGTTTTATTTTTTATTTTTGTATAAAGCATTTTAAATATTTATTTAAAAATAAAATTTTTGGTAAAAAAATAAAAAAATAAATTGATGAAAGAAAAATGATGATGTATAATGAAAAAAATTAAAAATGATGTTTAATAATAAAAAACAATCTGAAAAAAAACATAAGGAGGAAAAAATGAATATACAAATTCCTAAAATTGAATGGCTGGAAAATCCAGAGATATTCAGAGTAAATAGAATAGATGCTCATTCGGATCACTTATATTTTGAAACTTTACAAGAGGCTGAAAAACTAGATGAAATAAAATTAAAACAAAGTTTAAATGGTATGTGGAAATTTGCTTATGCAAAAAATCCAGATGTGAGGGAAAAAGAATTTTATAAAGAAGAATTTGACTGCTCAAAATTTTCGGAAATAGAAGTTCCAGGGCATATTCAAATTCAAGGATTTGATCAGATGCAGTATATAAATGTAATGTATCCTTGGGATGGACGTGAGCATTTAAGACCGCCGTATATCTCAAAAGAATATAATCCTGTAGGAAGTTATATAAAATATTTTGAACTTGATGAAAAATTAAAAAATAAAAAAGTTTTTCTTTCTTTTCAGGGAGTTGAAACGGCTTTTTATGTCTGGATAAACGGAAAATTTGCAGGGTACAGTGAAGATTCATTTACTCCTTCTGAATTTGAAGTGACAGAATTTTTAAAAGACGGACAGAATAAAGTTGCGGTGGAAGTATACAAAAGAAGCAGTGCTTCATGGTTAGAAGACCAAGACTTCTGGAGATTTTCTGGAATATTTAGAGAAGTATTTTTATATGCTGTTCCAGAAATTCATGTGAAAGATATATTTGTAAAAACAGATTTAGATAAAAAATATAAAAATGCAAAAGTAGAAGCTGAAATAAAACTTCTTGAAAATAAAAAGGGAACTGTTTCAGTAAGTGTTGTAAATCCTCAGAATGTAGAATTATTTAAGACAAAAGAATGTGAACTTAAAGAAAATATTAATATAGATTTTGAAATTGAAAATGCAGAACTTTGGAGTGCAGAAAATCCAAATCTTTACACATTATACTTTATACTAAAAGATGAAAAGGGAGAGGTAAAAGAAGTTGTTCCTTTAAAAACAGGAATAAGAAAGTTTGAACTTAAAGACGGACTTATGAAACTTAATGGTAAAAGAATAATTTTTAAAGGTGTGGACCGTCATGAATTTAACTGTGAAAGAGGAAGAGCGGTAACAAAAGATGATATGCTGTGGGATATAAAATTTATGAAACAGCATAACATAAATGCAGTAAGAACTTCTCATTATCCAAATGATTCATTATGGTATAAACTTTGTGATGAATATGGAATTTACCTTATAGATGAAACAAATCTTGAAAGCCACGGTTCTTGGATGAAGATGGGATTATGTGAACCTTCATGGAATGTTCCGGGAAGTATTCCAGAATGGAAAGATGCAGTCCTTGACAGGGCAGAATCAATGTTTGAAAGAGATAAAAATCACCCTTCTGTTTTAATGTGGTCTTGCGGAAATGAATCTTATGCTGGAGAAAATATTTTAAACATGACAAAATATTTCCATGAAAAAGACAAGACAAGAATAGTCCATTATGAAGGAAGCAACTGGAACAGAGAATATGAAAATTGTTCTGACATAGAAACAAGAATGTATGCAAAAGCAAAAGATATAGAAGAATATTTAAGAATTAATCCAGAAAAGCCGTATATAAGCTGTGAATATATGCACGCAATGGGGAATTCATGCGGTGGATTTATGAAATACACAGAACTTGAAGACAGATATGAAAAATATCAAGGGGGATTTATCTGGGATTATATAGATCAGGCTGTTAAAGTAAAAAGGGACGGGAAAGATGTTCTTTACTACGGCGGAGATTTTATGGAAAGACCTACAGATTATAATTTCTGCGGAAATGGAATTGTTTTTGCAGACAGAACAGTAACTCCTAAAGCTCAAGAAATAAAATATCTTTACCAAAATGTTGAAATAAGACTCACAGAGAGAGGATGCTTAATAAGAAATAAATCACTTTTTGATAATTTGTCAAAATATAAATTTATTTACAGCATAAAAGAGGAAAAAAATGTAATTTTATTAGGACAGTTTGAAGTTGTGTGTGAGCCTGGAGAGATAAAAGAGATTGAAATTCCTTGGGAAAAATCAGAAAAAACACATACAAAAAATATTTCAATGGTACTTAAAAAAGATGAACTGTGGGCTTCTTCAGGATTTGAAATTGCTTATGGACAGGAGATTATTGAAAGAGAAGAAAAAATAGAAAAAACTGAAAATCAAATAAAAATTATAGAAGGAGATGGAAATATAGGTATCTATGCAGGAAAAACACAAGCTCTTTTCAGTAGAGATAAAGGACTTGTTTCACTTATTCTAGATGAAAAAGAACTTATAGCAGAAAGACCTCAGCCAGTATTCTGGAGAGCTTCAACAGATAATGACAGAGGATATTTACATCCTTATGAATGTGCAGTATGGCTTGGAGCATCTATTTTCCAAAAACTTCAGCATGCTGAATTAAAAACAGCTGAAAATAAAAAATGGGCAGAAGTATCATATGTTCATGAACTTCCTGTTGTGCCAAAAACAGAAGTAAATGTAATTTACAGAGTTGAAAATACAGGTGAAATAAAAGTTACATTAAAATATAACGGAAAAGACGGGCTTCCAGAACTTCCACTTTTTGGAATGAGATTTAAATTTAATAAAGAATATGATAAGTTTAAATATTTTGGAAGAGGGGCAGAAGAAAATTATATTGACCGTAATATGGGAGCAAGATTAGATGTTTTTGAAAAAAATGTAAAAGATAATTTAACTCCTTATCTTACTCCACAGGAATGTGGCGGAAGAACAGATGTGAGATGGGCAGATATAAAATCAGCTGAAGATGAAGGAATAAGATTCAGAAGTGAAGGAGAAAATTTTGAGTTAAGTGTACTTCCATACAGCTTCCTTGAATTAGAACAAGCTGGACACCAGTTTGAACTTCCAGAACAAAATTATACTTATGCAACAATAATAATGAAACAAATGGGAGTTGGAGGAGACGACAGCTGGGGAGCTCCAGTTTTAGAAGAATTTTGTATCCCTTCAAATGTAGATTATAAATATTCATTTTATATAACAAAAGCAGGAGGAGAAGAATAATGGAACAGGCAGCAGAAAGAATATCAGCCAAAGAAAGATATTCCTTTGCATTTGGTGCATTGGGAAAAGATTTGGTTTATGGAATAACAGCAACATTTGCAATGATTTATTTTACAGATGTTTTAGGAGTAAGTGCGAGTTTTATAGGTATTGTTTTCTTTGTGGCAAGATTTTGGGATGCTATAAATGATTTAATGTGCGGTGTGATTGTTGATAATACAAAAAACAAATTTGGAAAATTTAGGACATGGCTTGTTATAGGAACAGTTTCAAATGGAATAGTTCTTGCTCTCATGTTTACTGATTTTGGATTTACTGGAGCTGCTTTGTATACATATGTTGCAGTTTCTTATGTTCTTTGGGGAATGACTTATACTCTTATGGATATTCCTTATTGGGCAATGATTCCAAATTTTTCAAAAGATAAAAAAGAACGTGAAAGAATATCAGTTCTTCCAAGAATATTTGCTTCTGTTGCAAATACTCTTATAATCGGTGGATTTGGAATTCAGATTATAGATTTTTTAGGAGGAGGAAATACTGGACTTGGATATTCAAGATTTGCCTATACAATTTCAATAGTTTTTCTTGTTACAATAGCAGTTACAGTTGCAAATGTAAAAACTCCAGATAAGGTTGCTGCACTTTCAACAGTACAGAATGAAGAAAAATTAACTTTCAAAAAAATGAAAGATTTAATAAAGAAAAATGATCAGTTTTTAGTTACAATAGGAGTGAGTTTAACCTATAATATTTCAATGTCTTTAATGTTTACTGTAGCCGTTTATTATTTCTTATATGCCTGTGGAAGCAAAGGAATGTTTGGAGTATTTATGTCTTTTGCAAGTCTGGCAGAAGTTGCAGGATTGTTCCTGTTTCCTAAAATGGCAGCTGTAACAACAAGAAAGAAAATATATTTTTATTCTGCAGTTGTTCAGATAGTAGGTTTTGCAGTACTTTTGGTAACAGGAGTTTTCTACCCTCAAAACAGTGTTATGACAGCACTTTCAGGAGCATTAATAAAATTTGGGGCAGGAGTTCTTCTTGGAATAATAACAGTTACTCTTGCAGATGTTGTAGATTATGGGGAATATAAATTAAAAAAACGTAGCGAAACAATAATATTTTCAGCTCAGACTTTACTTACAAAATTTACAGGGGCATTGGGAGCTTTGCTTGTGGGATTTGTTTTAGATTTAACAGGATATGTTCCTAATGCTGTACAGGGAGCAGAAACTATATTTGTACTTCGTTTTATAATGTGTATAATTCCTATGATATTTATAGCTGTAAGCTATATAATCTATAAAAATAAATATATTCTTACACAGGAATATATGGCGAAAATATATTGCCACCTAAGCTAAAGTAAAAATATACCTAAAAAAAGGACTGCTTTAAGCAGTTCTTTTTTTAAGATTTATTTAATTTTTTTATACTTTCTTTTTCTGTTATATATGGAAAAGTAAGAATTTGTATAGGATAAAATAACTTTGTCCTAGCTTGTTTTACTGCAAGTTCTACAGCAGTCTGAGCCATATATTCACTATTTATA
>Scooby_p2__coassemble_3369_pt1 | contig 6173 bp, 6 predicted proteins | sample Scooby_p2__metabat2_low_PE_014 | metagenome-assembled genome bin Scooby_p2 | reverse complement strand
TTAGAAACACTTTCTAATTTTGTTCTAGGTTTACCAGTTTGTTTTAAAACTTCTGTTACAGCAAAAAGTCCTATCATTACAGGAATCATTTCTATTCCAGAAAGAAGTGTTGAACTTCCCCAAGTAAATCTCGCTATACCAAGCATTGGGTCCATTCCTATACAAGCTAAGAATAATCCTAAAAGTCCAGAAATCAAAGTTTTTACTATATTATCACTATCAAGACAAGATAAAACTGAAAGTCCTAAGAATGAAACAGCAAATAGTTCTGATGGTCCAAATTTTAAAGCTATACTTGATAACTGTGGAGATATAAGTGCCATTGCAAAAGCTGCTACCATTCCTCCAACTGCTGAAGCCACTAGTGAAAATCCTAAAGCTTTTCCAGCTTCCCCTCTTTGAGCCATTGGATAACCATCAAATGTTGTTGGAGCACTTGAAGGTGTTCCAGGAATTTTAAATAGGATAGCTGTAATTCCTCCACCTGTAATAGAAGCACAATAAACTGCAACTAAGAAAGCTATTGCAATAACTGGATTCATTGCATAAGCAAATGGTAAAGCCAAAGCTACTGCCATTGAAGCACTAACACCAGGTAAAGCACCAAAAATAACACCTAATATTGTTCCTGCTGTAATCAACAAAAATGTACTTGGAGTTAATATAATTTTTAATCCTGTAAATAACAAATCAAACATCTTTTATAACCCCCTTTTTATGTTAAGAATTATAGTTTCTAATGATAATGCAAAGTTACGGAATATTCCAATTCCTCTTTCAAGTCTTATATCAAGTAATCCTTGGAAAATTGCATATAATATAAAGGTAATAATTAAAGAAAATACAAGAAGTTTTACTATTTTTCTTTCTCCTAATAATGCTCCATAAGCACTTAAGAAAGCAAAACAACTAGTTATAAATCCTACATATGGCATTATTAAAGTCATTGCTGCTATAAGTATCATTCCTAAAAATAGTTTACTTTTGAAAAATCCAGCAATATCTATTTTCTCTTTCTCTTTTCCTTTATTTTGTCTTACTGTACTAACTATATTTGAAATTAAAAGCCCTACCATTAAAACTATTATAATTCTTGGCCAAAATGCTGCTCCTAACTCTGTTGGAGTTGGTGCTGGAGATTCTGCTCCGACTAAGAAGAAACAATAAATATTAAATATAATCAACCCTACTGAGAATAAAATATCCAAAATTTTCACCTACCTTTTATAAAAAAGAGGTGTAGAGAACCACACCTCAGATTTGTTCCGCATCCTCATCTAGTAACTAGTTTTTCTTACCAAAAAGTTCTGTTAAAGATTTATAATCTTCATCCCATTGTGCTTTGAAATCAGCTGTATTTAACCAACCTTGTCTTTGGTCTAGACCTTCTGTTTTAGCCCATTTTTGGAAAAATTCACTTGCAATAGCTTTTTCTGCTGCTGCTTCAAAAGATTTTAATGCTCCTTCAGGAGTTCCTTTAATGTAGAATATACCTCTTGATGGTCCAAAGAAACAATCAATTCCTAAATCAGCTGCACATTTAACATTTTCATATCCAGGTAATGTTAATGGTTTTTCAGTTGCTGTAAATAAAACTTTCATATCTCCTGATGCTACCATTGCTGAAACTTCAGCTGGTCCAACACAAGCTATTCCAACGTGTCCACCAATAACATCTGCATTTAATTGTGATCCTTCAGTATATGCTACTGGTTCTATTTTATCTCCAAAAGCACTCATAACACAAGCTGCATCAAGTCCTGTTATTGTCATAACTCCTGCTTTTACTTTTCCAGGATTTTCTTCAGCATATTTTATTAATTCTTCATAATTGTTATATGGAGATTTTGCACTTGTTACAAATATATTACAGTCATGTACCATTTGTACTAATGGTTGAAGAGTTCCATATACATCATAATTTGTTGCTCCAGATATTTGGGCAAGCATTGGAGACGGAGTCGCCATTATATATGTATATCCATCTGCTGGTTGTTTTGCTCCAAACTCTATTCCAGATACTCCTCCAGCCCCTGATCTATTATTAACTACAACTGGTACTCCTAATTCTTTTTCTAATGCAGTTGCAAATGTTCTTGTAGTAGTATCTGCTCCTCCACCAGTACCCCAAGGACAGATGATTTCTACTTTTCTTTCCCATTCCCATTCACCAGGAGCTTTAGTTTCTTTTGAAGAATCTCCTCCGCACCCTGTAAATACTGCTAACGCTAAAGTTGATAATGCTGTTATAAGAACTTTTTTACTAAACATACTTCCACCTTCCTTTTTGTTATTTAGATAACTTTTAAATATATTATTCAGAATATTGTATACAATAATACTACCCAATATATTTAAAAAAGTCAATAGTTTTTTTGAAAAATATTTTTTTTTAAGTTTTTTTGTTCTAAATAAGTTTATAATTCTAAAAATTATACATATAAAAAAGCTAACTTTTTTTCATAGTTAGCTTTTTTCAGTTTATTTTTTTGATTTTTCAAAATATTCTTTACCTTTAAAATAAAAAACTAATGAAAATACTATTATTATCATTCCCACAACTGTATTGAAAGTAGGTTTTTCATCTGGAAGCATAATCCAACTAAGAATTGCTCCTAAAATTGGATTTATTAATCTACACATATTTACTTCTGAAACTTTTGTATTTTTATCTTGTAAAGCCATAAACCAAAAACTAAAAGCAAACACTGAAACAAATACTAAAGTTCCAAGACTTAAATAAAATCCCATTGGCTTTCCTATAAAATTTCTATACCCTTCAATTCCCACTCCTGTAAGATATAATAAAAATCCTCCAAAGAACATTTGAACAGCATTTAAAAATATTGGATCTATATTAGCTTTATACTCTGCAACTTTTATAGCTGAATAACCTTGGAAAATAATATTCATATATAAAAGTCCAATTCCTACAAAACCAATTGCACCTATTGGATTTCCACTTCCTTTTACTCCAACTATCATTAAAAGTCCTGCTAAACTTATAAGTATACTTATTATTTTATGCTTATTTAATTTATCATTTTCAGTCATAATATGACTAAGAATAATATTAACAAAAGGTGTTGTTCCCATTATTATTGATGAAATTGCACCATCTACTAAGTTTACCCCTATATAAAAAGAAGCATATCCTAGAAAGATATTTACTATAGTAAGTAGGGTAAATAGTTTTCTATTTTCTTTTATTTCTTCCCACATTCCTTTATGCCAAGTATATATAAATAAAATTATCCCAACTGATGTAAATCTAAGTCCAGCAAAATTCATTGGAGTCATTTCATAACTAAGTCCTGTTTTTATTACTGGATTTACTATTGCCCAAAGTATTGATGCTAAAACTGCATAAACTAAACCATTTTTTCCAAACATTTTTCCCCCTAATTAAATTTTTTGATATACTATATATTTTAAGATAATATCCAATATATATCAACCAAAAATTCCCTTAATAATTCCATATATGAAAAATACACTCTCTATCTTAATTATCTAAGACAGAGAGTGTAAATATATTTTTAAATATTATCTAGAATTTTCTTATTTTTCTAATTCTAAAATTTGAAATATCTTTATCACCAGCAGCATTTATCGTAGCTATCATAGCAGCCACTAACATTTCTGGTTCTGCTTCTAATTTTTCAAGTGTTAATTTTTCTTTTTTTAATCTTGGAGTTGTTACCTCAACTTGTTCTACTTTTTCTTTTGTTCCAAATAATTTCTTAAAAAAATTTATCATTTTTCTCACCACTCCTCATTTTTTATAATTAAACTACCATTGTAAAAATATATTTATCTCTTGAACTTTTTTTTCTGGTTTTGGATTATATTTATTTTCTAAGAATTTTCTAGCATTTTCTGGGAATAGTGCATAACTTAATACATCTTCCATTGAATGTGCTAAACTTCCTATCTCTTGTCTATATTTTTCTAACTCTGGACCTATCTTATCTGCTGGTCTACAAGTTGTTGGAACTTCATTTCCTATTATTATCCTTTGCACTTCTGGATCTATCGGTGCTGGAGATTTTCCATATAATCCTCTTACATAGTCTTTTATCTCTTTTGGTACTACTTTATATCTTTGTTTCATCAACACATTGAATACTGCTTGTGTTCCTACCATTTGTGATAATGGAGTTACAAGTGGTGGGTATCCTAAATCTTTTCTTACTTTTGGTATCTCTCTTAATACCTCTTCATATTTATCCATTGCATTTTGACCTGATAGTTGAGACATTAAGTTTGATAACATTCCTCCAGGTACTTGATATATCAATGCTCTTGGTTCTGTTTCCATTACTTTTGGATTCATTATTCCATTTTTTCTATATTTATCTATTACACCTTTTAAGTAATCTGCTATCTCTCCTAATACTTCCATATTAAGTTTTGGATCTCTTTCTGTATCTTTTAAAATCTCTGCAAATACTTCTGTCGCTGGTTGTGATGTTCCTCCTGAGAATGGTGACATTGCTGTATCTATTATATCTACTCCAGCTTCTATTGCATTTGCATATAAAATTTCTGCTATTCCTGTTGTACAATGTGTATGAAGTTCAAGAGGAAGAGTTGTAACTTCTTTTATTCTTTTTACAAGTTTATATCCCGTATCTGGTAGTAGTATTCCCGCCATATCTTTTATACAAATTGAATCTACTCCCATCATTTCAAGTTCTTTTACTTTTTTTACATAATATTCTATTGTATGGACTTCACTTATTGTATAGGCTATACACCCTTGACAATGTCCCCCATATTTTTTTACAGAGCTTATTGTTGTTTCTAGGTTTCTAAAATCATTTAATGCATCAAAAGCTCTTATTATATCAATTCCGTTTTCTATTGATTTTTTTACAAATTCTTCCACTACATCATCTGCGTAATGTTTATATCCAAGTAAGTTTTGACCTCTTATTAGCATTTGTAATTTTGTCTTTTTTACTTTTGATCTGATAAGTCTTAGTCTTTCCCAAGGATCTTCATTTAAAAATCTTATACAAGAGTCAAATGTAGCTCCTCCCCAAACTTCCATTGAATAAAATCCTGCTTCATCCATTTTTTCAATTATCGGCATTATTTCTTCAGTTGTAAGTCTTGTTGCTATTAATGATTGAGAACCGTCTCTAAGAGATGTTTCTGTTATCTTCAATTGTGTCATTGGGCCACTCTCCTATACCTTCAGTCATTTTATTATTTTGGTTATATTTTAACACTTTATATCCATTTTTTCAACCATTTTTTACAAAACGATACTCATTAGCTATACTTTATTTGTTAATTATTTTGTTCCAAAAATTCTATCTCCACAATCTCCTAAACCAGGAATTATGTAGCATTTTTCATTTAATTTTTCATCTATTTTAGCTGTATAGATATTTACATCTGGGTGAGCTTCTTGAACTTTCGCTATTCCTTCTGGAGCTGATATTAAACACATGAAAGTTATATTTTTTACTCCTTCTCTTTTTAAATAATCGATAGCATAAATTGCTGATCCTCCAGTTGCTAACATTGGGTCTACTAAGATTACTTTTCTTTCTTGGATATCTGTTGGAAGTTTACAATAGTAGTAAACTGGTTTCATTGTTTCTTCATCTCTGTATACTCCGATATGTCCAACTTTTGCTGTTGGGATTAAAGAAAGTATTCCATCAACCATTCCAAGTCCAGCTCTTAATATTGGTACAACTGCGATAGCTTTATCTTTTAAAACATATCCTTTTGTTTTTTGGATAGGAGTTTCAACTTCTACTTCTTCTAATTCTAAATCTTTTGTTGTTTCATATATCATAAGTTTTGCAATTTCATTTAGATTTTCTCTAAAAGTTTTTGTATCAGTATTTTTGTCTCTTAAGTAAGTTAATTTGTGTTCTATCAGTGGGTGTTTAATTTCTAATATTGCCATAAAATCCTCCTGTATTTTTTATTTTTTGTATTTAGTAAAAAAGCAGGACCACTGTCCTGCCTCTTCCTGCCTTATTTGTTAAGATTATATTTTTTGTTGAACTTGTCAACTCTTCCTGCTGTATCTAAGAATTTAGCCTTTCCTGTGTAGAATGGGTGGCATTTAGAACAAACAGCTACTTTAAGGTCTCCTTTTGCATAAGTTGATCTTGTTTCAAATTTTTCTCCACAAGTACATTCAACTG
>Scooby_p2__coassemble_2988_pt1 | contig 6885 bp, 6 predicted proteins | sample Scooby_p2__metabat2_low_PE_014 | metagenome-assembled genome bin Scooby_p2 | reverse complement strand
GGACTTGTAGATGAAATCGGTGGACTTGAAAAAACTATATCTGATTTGGCAAAAGATTTAAACCTAAAAGAATATGAAGTAATAGAAAGTTTGGAAAGTAGAAAATTGGAAGAGATACTTAAGAAATTCCTTCCTAAATATATATTTTCTAGTGTGTTAATGGATAAAAATATATCAAAAATAATTCCAAAATATGATTTATCAGAGGAGTTATTTTATAAACCCGTTGTTTATACTCCAAATTTAGAAACTTTTTATTGAAAAAATAGTTAAAATTATGTATAATAAGTTATATATAAATGTGTTTAGGAGGATTTAAAAGTGGTAAGAAAATTAAAAACAGCTAAAGGTAGTGCAAATCAAATGGATATCATAAGACAAGCTCAAGCTATGCAGCAAGAGATGTTAAAAATACAAGAGGAGTTAAAAGGAAAAGAAGTTGAAGCTTCTGTTGGTGGAGGAGCTGTTGTTGTTAAAGCTAACGGACAAAAAGAAGTTACTAGCATAACAATCTCTGAAGAAACAATAAAAGACGCAGCAACTGACAAAGAAATGTTAGAAGATTTAGTTCTTTCAGCAGTAAAAGAAGCTATGAGACAAGCAGAAGAATTATCAGAAAAAGAAATGTCTAGAGTAACTGGTGGAATGAATATCCCAGGACTATTCTAGTTTGTAGTTAAATAAATACTCAAAGGCTATTATCTTAAAAATAACTAAAGATAGTAGCTTTTTTTATAAAAAAAGTCAAGTTACTTGAAAAATGTTTTATCAAGTGGTATAATCAAGTTATAAGTAAAATAATTGTCAGGAGATAAAATGTACAAATTTTATGGATTATTAGTGTACTATATTATTATGTTAATAAAGTTGACACTAAAAATTGAAATTATTGGAAAAGAAAATATGGAAGAGGATAAACCTTATGTGTTGGCTCTTTGGCACAACAAAGTAGTTGCTACAGTTTTAGCTTTAGGATTTATTAAAAAAAGAGCTGGACTTGCTAGTCCCTCTGCTGATGGAGAGCTTATCTCTGTGCCTCTTGAAAAATTAGGTTACAAAATGATAAGAGGTTCATCAGGAAAAGATTCTGTAAAAGGATTAGTTCAACTTATAAAAGCTGTGAAAGAGGGATATACTATTGGAACTCCATTAGATGGACCAAAAGGACCAAGATTTGAAGCAAAACAAGGAATGATGTATGTAGCTCAAAAATCTGGAAGACCAATGGTTTTTATGGGAGCTGCTTACAGTAAAAAATGGGTTTTATCAAAAACTTGGGACAAATGCCAAATACCAAAACCTTTCTCAAAGGTTGTTTGTGTGATAAGTGAGCCTTTTTACCTTGAAAAATCTATTCCAGTAGAAGATTACAAAGAGATTGTTGAAAAAAAACTTAACGACATAAATGAAGTTGCAGAAAATTTAATAAAAGATAAGGAGAGATAATGGAAAGTAAAAACTTTTATATAACAACACCGATATATTATGTTAATGGAGATCCACATGTTGGAAGTGCTTATACTACAATAGCTGCTGACGTTATGGCAAGATACAAAAAAACTCAAGGTTATGATGTATATTTCCTAACAGGAACTGACGAACATGGACAAAAAGTAGAAGAAACAGCAAAAGCTAAAGGAATGACACCTCAAGAATGGACAGACCTTATGGCTCCAAGATTTGTAGAGATGTGGAAAGCTCTAAATATAAAAAATGATGACTTCATCAGAACTACTCAAGAAAGACATAAAAAAGCTGTTAAGAAAATTCTTCAAACAGTTTGGGAAAAAGGAGATATCTACAAAGGAGAATATGAAGGAAAATATTGTGTTTCTTGTGAAACTTTCGTTCCCGAAAATCAAATAGTTGGAGATAACTGCTGTCCAGACTGTGGGAAACAATTAAGAATGGTAAAAGAGGAATCATATTTCTTCAGAATGTCAAAATATCAAGATGCTCTTTTAAAACATATAGATGAACACCCTGATTTTATCCTACCTCGTTCAAGAAGAAATGAAGTAATTTCTTTCATTAAACAAGGTTTACAAGATTTATCAATATCAAGAAATACTTTTGAATGGGGAATCCCTATTGAATTTGCACCAGGACATATTACTTATGTTTGGTTTGACGCTTTAACAAATTATTTAACAGCTGTTGGATATGAAAATGACCCAGCTACATTTGAAAAAAGATGGACAAATGGAGAGGTTGTTCACTTACTTGGAAAAGATATAGTTAGATTCCACGCTATAATTTGGCCTTGTATGTTACTTTCAGCTGGTGTAAAATTACCAGATAAAATAGTTGCTCATGGTTGGTGGACTTCTGAGGGAGAAAAAATGTCAAAATCTAAAGGAAATGTAGTTGCTCCATTAGATGAAGTTAAAAAATATGGTGTTGACGCATTTAGATATTATCTATTAAGAGAAGTTTCATTTGGAAATGACGGAGACTATTCTACAAAAGCTATAATAAATAGAATTAACTCAGACCTTGCTAACGATCTTGGAAACTTACTAAACAGAACTCTTGGAATGTATAAAAAATATTTTGGAGATGAAATTGTAAAAGGTGGAGAGTTCCAAGAAATAGATTTAGGTGCTCAAAAACTATTTGATGAAACTTTAGCCTTAGTTGATGATGCTATGTCAAGACTTGAGTTCTCAAGAGCATTAGAGTTTATTTGGAAATTTATCTCTAGAATGAATAAATATATAGATGAAACTGGTCCTTGGTTACTAGCAAAAGATGAAACTCAAAAAGAAAGACTTGCTACAATAATGAATATGTTAGTTTACTCATTAGAAAAAATCGCTGTTTTAGTAGCTCCATATATGCCAGAAGCTGGACAAAAAATCTGGTCACAACTTGGAATTGAAAAAAATATAGAAACTGCACAAATTTCTGATGTAGAAGGTTGGGATTTATTACCTGCTGGTCATAAACTTGGAACACCTACTCCAATCTTCCCAAGACTTGAAGTTGAAAAAGAAGTTAAAGAAAAAAATCCAGTAAATAAAGATTTAAAAATCGAAAATCCTATCAATATAGATGATTTTTCAAAAGTTCAAATAAAAGTTGTTGAAATTTTAGAAGCTGATAAAGTAAAAGATTCTGATAAACTTTTAAAATTCAAAGTAAATGATGGAAAAAATATAAGACAAATAGTTTCAGGAATAGCAAAATACTATCCTAACTATGAAGAACTAGTTGGTAAAAAAGTTCTTGCTGTAGTAAACTTAGAGCCAGTAATATTAAAAGGAGAATTATCTCAAGGAATGCTTTTAAGTTCTGAAGAAAAGAAAAGAATAAAACTAGTTGAAGTTGATCCATCAGTAAAAGTTGGTTCAAAAATAAAATAGTAAAAAATTCGAGGTGAAATGTTATGAAAAAAGTAACTAAAGCTGTAATACCAGCAGCTGGACTTGGAACTAGAGTTTTGCCAGCAACAAAAGCTCAACCAAAAGAGATGCTAGTAATAGTAGATAAACCTTCTCTTCAATATATAGTAGAGGAGTTAGTTGAATCTGGAATAACAGATATAGTTATTATTACAGGAAGAAATAAAAATTCTATTGAAGACCATTTCGACTATTCTTATGAATTAGAAGAAACTTTAAAAGAAAAAGAGAAAGATGATCTTTTAGAAAAAGTAAAACACCTTTCAGAGATTGCTAATATATTTTATGTAAGACAAAATCACCCATTGGGACTTGGACATGCTATTCTTAAAGCAAAACCATTTATAGGAGACGATCCTTTTGTAATTGCTTTAGGAGATGATATTGTCTATAATGAAAAAACTGCTACATCTCAATTAATAGAAACATATGAAAAATATGGAGCTAGTGTATTGGGAGTTCAAGAAGTACCAAAAGAAGATGTTACAAAATATGGAATTGTGAAGCCAAGTGAAATCCTTGATAGTAAAACTGTTGGGGTAGAGGATTTCGTTGAAAAACCTAGTATCGAAGAAGCTCCATCTACTATGGCTTGTCTTGGAAGATATCTTTTAGATGGAAAGATTTTTAAATTCTTAGAAGAGACAGAAGCTGGAAAAGGTGGAGAGATACAACTTACAGATGCTATACTTAAAATGTTAAAGGCTGGAAATAAAGTTGTAGCTCATAACTTTGAGGGAAAAAGATACGATATAGGAAACAAAATAGGGTTATTAAAAGCAAATATTGAATTTGGTCTAAGAAATGAGGAAACTCGTGATGACCTTATAAAATATTTAAAAGAAGAATTAAAAATATAATTACAAATGAAGGGAGATAAGTATGGACGAAAAAACTTTAGAAATGTACAATCTTTGGTTAAACTCATCATACATAGATGAAGCTGACAGAGAGGAATTAAAAAATTTAGCTGGTAACGAAAAAGAGATACAAGAAAGATTCTATACTAATATTAGCTTCGGAACTGCTGGAATGAGAGGAGTTAGAGGGGTTGGAACTAATAGAATAAATAAATATATGGTTAGAAAAGCTACTCAAGGTCTTGCTAACTATATGTTAAAAATGACTGGAGAAGAGGGAGCTAAAAAAGGGGTTGCAATAGCTTATGACTGTAGAATTGGTTCTTATGAATATGCTATAAACTCAGCTCTTGTACTTGCTGGAAATGGAATAAAATCATATTTATTTGAATCTTTAAGAACTACACCAGAACTTTCTTTTGCTGTAAGAGAATTAAAAGCTCAAGCTGGTATAATGGTTACTGCTTCTCATAACCCACAAGAATATAATGGATATAAAGTTTACTGGGATATTGGTGGACAAATAGTTGAACCAGAAGCTTCTGGAATAATAAATTCTGTTAACAATATAAAAGATTTTTCAGAAATCAAAATGATATCTGAAGAAGAAGCTAAAGTAAAAGGTTTACTTGAAATCGTTGGACAAAAATTAGATGACAGATTTATAGAAGAAGTTAAAAAAGAAGCAATACATACAGATATTCCGGGTAAAAAAGATTATAAAATAGTTTATTCTCCATTACACGGAACAGCTGGAAGACCAGTTAAAAGAATTTTAGCTGAAATGGGATTTGAAAGTATATATGTAGTAAAAGAACAAGAACAACCAGATGGAATGTTCCCAACTTGTTCTTATGCTAACCCAGAAGATACAACAGTTTTTGCTTTATCAACAAAATTAGCTGACGAAGTTGGAGCAGATTTATGTATAGCTAATGACCCTGATGGAGATAGAACAGGTATTGCTGTTAAGGATGAAAATGGAAACTGGTTATATCCAAATGGAAACCAAATTGGTATGTTATTTATGGATTACATCTTAAAAATGACAAAACCTCTACCATCAAATGGAGCTGTTGTATCAACAATAGTTTCTACTCCAATCCTTGATGAAATTGGAAAAGCTTATGGAGTAAAAGTTTGGAGAACTTTAACAGGATTTAAATATATTGGAGAAAAAATAGAAGAATTTAAAAATAAAGTTTTAGACGGAACTTATCTATTTGGATTTGAAGAATCAATAGGATATTTAAAAGGAACTCATGTAAGAGATAAAGATGCAGTTGTTGCTTCTCTTCTACTTGCTGAAATCGGTGCTTACTACCATAGCCAAGGTACATCTATTGCTAAAGAAATAGAAAAAATCTATGAAACTTATGGTTGGTATGGAGAAGAAACTGTTCCTGTAACTAAAAAAGGAATGGACGGAGCTAAAGAAATAGCTGGTATAATGGCTAATTTAAGAGAAAAAGAGATAACTGAAGTTGTTGGTAAAAAAGTTGCTGTTATGAAAGATTTCCAAAAACAAGTTGAAACTGACTATGCTAATGGAACTAAAAAAGCTATTGAACTTCCAAAAGCTGATGTATTACAATTTATATTAGAAGATGGAACTATGATTACAGTAAGACCATCTGGAACTGAACCAAAAATTAAATACTACATGTATGTAAAAGATACTAGCAAAGAAAAAGCTGAGGCTAAACTTGCTGATACAAAAGCTAAATTCTTAGATTTTGTAGATAATTTATAATAAGAAATATTAATAGATAATGTAAAAAATGGACTGTTTTGAGAGCAGTCCGTTTTTACTATTTATAAAAAAATGTTGCTTTAAATTTTTATTATATCAATAATATCACTAATATTTTCTTTTATTGTTTTTATTCTGAAATTTATCATATGTATTGCAAATAGAGTTACTTTAAATGCAAATCTAGCATTATTTCCAGATAAATAATTTCTATCATGAAGACATTCGTTACGAATGTTAAAAGAATTTCCATTATACATGGTGTTGTAAACAAATATAAAATCTGCTACATTTTCAAAACTATGTTGTTCATTAAAAATAATTATTAATAATTCTCGTAACAAAGAACTAGGATCGTTATATTGCATAAATTCATCTATATTTTTTTTAAAAGGAAAAATGCCAAGTAAAGTCACTAATTCACGTATTTTAATTTCTAATATTGGAAATAGTTGTGTCAATAATGCTAATGATATTATATTTGAGTATGGTAACAATTCTATTTTTTCTTCTTTTTTTACAATATCATAAAGTTTATATTCATCAATAAAATTAATAAAAGTTTGAGTCTTAAGACTATAATTTTCATGTATACCTAAGACAAATTCTTTCCCATTGAGTTGATTTAACAATTTATAACCTTTTCTTTGCTGTAAATAGGTTACATAGTTTAAGAACATTTTATCAATATCATGACGTTCAAAGGTTATTTCTGATTTTTTAGTAGGAAATATAGGACTTAATGATATTTGAGAGATTATGTATTTGAGAGGATTTTCAGATACAGATATCATAATATTTAATATTTCTTCCTCAGACACAATAGAATAAAATAGAAATACTAATTTTAGTATTTTTATCTATACTC
>Scooby_p2__coassemble_2428_pt1 | contig 8219 bp, 5 predicted proteins | sample Scooby_p2__metabat2_low_PE_014 | metagenome-assembled genome bin Scooby_p2 | reverse complement strand
GTTAAAAATAATGGTAAAATAAAAATTTTAGGAAATATCGATTTACCTTATGATAAGGATTCAAAAACTTGTTATTTCTATGGAATACGTTCTAATGATGAAATTGAAGGAAATGATAATACTATTACAAATGAAAAAGATGGAAAAATAATAATTAATATTAACAAAACAGTTGAGAATGCTAATGTTTTTGCTACAGGTATTCATTCTAACTTTGCTGGAACTACTATCAATAATCTTGGAGAAATTTCTATTAGTGGTGTAAATGATTCAATAGGAATTTATGGATATAATAGTATCATAAATAATAGTGGAAAAATTACTGTCAATGGTGGTAACAATTATGGAATACGTGGAAATGAAGGCTCTACTATTACAAATACTGGAACTATAGAATTAAATGGATATTTTGCTTGGGGAATAGATGAAGGAATACCATCTTTTGAAAAGAAAACAATTATTAATAATTCTGGAGAAATAAGAATTAATGGTTCTAATGGTATTGGAATTAACGCTCCTTCAAATTCTGAAATTACTAACTTAAAAGATGGAAAAATCATTATCAATGGAGATTATGGAGTTGGTATAAGAGGAGAAAATTCTAAAATTATAAATGATGGAGATATTTTAATTACTTCTGAAAACTTAGGAGTATCTTTAGATCCAACACTTCCTCATTCTACTGGAATTTATTTAGGAGAAAATAATGGAACTGCTACTGCTAAAAATAGTGGTAATATTATAATGACTGGAAATAAATCTGTTGGTATATATGCTTATAATGGAAAAATAGAAAATAGTGGAAAAATTTCTGTAACTGGAGATATGGGAACAGGATTATATATTTCAGGTCAGACTTCAGGTTCTGCTATAAATAACGGAGAAATTACTGTTAATGGAAAAGATAGTGAAGGTATGTTAGCTGAAGAAAATACAACAGCTACAAATAATGGAACTATTACAGTAATTGGAAAAAATAGTTCTGGTATGACTGCTGAACAAGGAGCTACTGTAATTAATGGTTCTGATGGAACAATCAATATTGACGGAGAAAATTCTTTTGGTATGAAAGCAAACGGAACTGGTTCTTCTGCAACTAATAAAGGAACTATAAATGTAGGTGCTAATGCTAGTGGTGGAATGTTAGCTACTAATGGTGCTACAATCTCTAACGAAGGAACTATTAATATAGATAGCTCTCATGGATTAAATGATGGTAATAAAAAAGATTTTGCTCTTCAAACCCAAGGGGAAGGTTCAACAATAAAAAATACAGGAATAATTAAAGCTGACGGAACAGTTACAGTTACTTCAGGAGCTAATTATGTTTTAGGAACTACAAAATCTGGTTCTTATGGTAGAATTTCTGCAAAATCTATTAATCTAGATGGAAATATTATTGTTGATTCTACTATTGCCTCTGTTGATTTTAAAGATAGTTATACACTAGATAATGCTATTTCGTCAGAAGAAACAAAACTTGGAAAAGATTTTAAAGTTTTATCTAATACTCTTTTATATGATGCAACTGCTAAAAAAGATGATTCTAAAAATAATGTTGATGTTGAACTTTCAAGAAATGAAAATAATCTTGTAGATTTCACTTCAAAAGAATATGATGGATTAGCTAGTGTATTTGATAAAGGTATCAATGATAAAGAGTTTAGAGATACACTTTCTGATGAGGCAAAAGAAGTATTAAACAATGTTTTTGCAAACACAACTTCAGGACAAAATATTCAAAATAGACTTAAAGAAATTTCAGGTGTTGAATATACTAATATTGCTAGACAAATATTTGATACAAAAGATATATTCAAATCTTATGACAGTTCTATTATAAATACTCTTGATGATTATCAATTTAATTTTAGCTTTATTGGAAATTATTCTGATGTTGAGGCTAAAGGTAATCTTCTTGGATATGAAAGCCAAATGACTGGAATATCTGGAGCAATGAAATTTAATGACAGCTTATATGGGGTTATTGGATATGGATACAACGATATTGATTTTGATGGAAAATCTGAAGGAAATATCAAATCAGTTCATACTGGTATCTATAAAGATATGAAACTTAACTATTTTGATGTAAGATTAGGAGTATTTGGAGAATATAACTTCCACGAAGTAGAAAGAGATTTAACTAGTAATATTGCCAAAGGAGATTTCAACTCTTATTTATTAGGAGCTACTGGAGAAATATCACAAAGATTTGGAGATAGTCTATATGTAAAACCTGCTTTAAGTCTTGATGTAACTTATGGAAAATATGAGGACTTTACAGAAGAGGGAGCGAAAGGATATAACTTAACAGTAGACAGCCAAGATTATACATCTATTGTACCTGCTGTTGAAGTAAAAGTTGGTAAAGATTTTGAAATGGCGTCTATCTATTCTGCTGTAAAATTTGGATATGAGTTTGGAGATATGAACAAACTTCAATATGCTAAATTAGGTGAATTTGATAAAAAAGCTTTACCGTTTACTGATGAAATAGAAAATGCTCAAACTGATGTAAAAGTGGGAACTGCTTTTGAAATTAATAACTTTACTTTCAATGCGGAAGTTGGAAAAGAATTTGGAAAGAGAGATAGAGAATACGTAACAGCTGGATTTACTTATACTTTCTAGAATATTAAATAAGAATTAATAAAGGTGTTGTAGCTAGTGAATTTATTCATTAGATTGCAACACCTTTTGTTATGATAATTTTAATAAGAAAGTTGGATAAAAAGAAATAAACCCCTTTACTTAAATAAAAGTAAAAGAGGTTTAAAGTCTGACAGTATTATTTTTGTTACTTGAATTATAGCTTATTTTTATTAAAAAGTCAAGAAATTTGACTTAGAAGATAATAAAAAAAGGGAGTGATGGTTGCCACTCCCTAAAAATCTTCTTATTTTTCTATTTTATTATTTTTATAAACACATTCTTTTACAAGAGTACCGCTCTCGTCGTATTCTCTGTACTCTCCATTTAATTCACCATTTTCATAAAAGGCATTTATATATATTTGTCCATTAGAGTAGTATTCTTTATAAGCACCAGAAAGTTTTCCGTCTTTAATATTACAATCTTTTTGAACTTTACCATCTATGAAGAAAGAAATATTAGTCTTAGTATTTTTAGAGTCCACATATTCAACTAACTTTTTAGTTTGTCCGTTAGGATAGAAAGCCTCATATCTACCAACCATCTCTCCATTAACTAGATGATACATAACATCTCTTGCACCATTTGATAAAAATGTTTCGTAAACTCCGTCAAGATTTCCACCTTTGTAGAATTTTCTTGTTTCGATTTGTCCGTTAGAGTAGTAGCATTTGTATTCTCCCTCTCTAACACCGTTAACGTAGTTTTTTTCCTCTTTTACTTTACCGTTTTCAAAATATTTTACCCATAAACCTTCTTTTTTTCCATCACCATTGTATTGATTAACCATCATAACCGCCTCCCTGAAAAAAAGTGAATTTAAAATGTATTCTATTTTAACATTTTTGTAATAATAGTATACCTTACATTCTTATAAAAGTCAATATCTAAAACAAAAATGATTTTTTAAAAGTTAAATTTTCCTTAATTGTCAACATTTTAATCAAAGAAAAATTTTAAAATATTTTTTAAGAGATGAAATTGATAAGAGATTTTAGAAACTCTTAAAACCCTAACTTTTGGTTTATAATTTATCTTAAAAAAATTATGAAAGAGAGTGAGAAATAATTATTTAAACAAAATAAGCTTATTGGCAAATTAGATTTTAAAAAATATAGTTTTGTGGAGAAAAAACTAACTATAAAATATATAAAAATTAAAATTTTAGCTTTGAATTTAGCTGATAAAATGATATACTAAATTTAATGTATAATTAAAAAAAGTAGATAAAATAATGATAATTTAACAAGATTTTATTTGCTCTTTGAAGAAATGTTAGAAGAACAAAATTTTGGGGGAAATTTATGGAAATTAACACTCTTATTATCTACATTATGGTAGTATTTATGATTATTGGAGCTGTTGACAGAATGATTGGCAACAGATTTGGTTATGGTAAAAAGTTTGAAGAGGGAATAATGGCAATGGGTCCGCTGGCTCTTTCAATGATTGGGATAATTTCACTTTCTCCTGTAATTGCAAAGGGATTAAAGCCTATTATCACACCATTTTATGAGATGATTGGGGCTGACCCAGCTCTTTTTGCAGGGACAATTCTTGCAAATGATATGGGAGGTTGGTCTTTAGGTAGCGAGATTGCTAAAAGCCATGAGGGAGCTGTATTAGGTGGACTTATTTTAAGTGCCACACTTGGAGCTACACTTTCTTTTTCAATACCTGTTGCTATGGGAATGGTTAAGAAATCTGATGAAAAATATCTTTCTAAGGGGATACTAGCAGGGATTTTAACTATACCACTAGGTTGCTTTATCGGTGGGATTGTTGCAGGATTTGGAGTAAAATTTTTAATTATTAATCTTATTCCTACATTTGTTATCACGGTTCTTTTGGGAATTTTACTTTTTAAATATCCAAAAAAGGTGGCAAAATCTTTTTCGCTCTTTGGAAAATTTATGACAATCCTTATTACTATTGGACTTTTACTTGAGAGTGTGAGAATTTTAACTGGTGTAACTCTAGTTCCAAATCTTTTTTCAGCACTAGAGGCTAGTGAGACAGTATGTAAAATCGGAATGGTGCTTTCGGGGGCTTTTCCATTGACACATTTTATAACAAAAGTTTTTGCAAAACCTTTACAAAAGGTAGGGACTTTAATCGGTGTCAATGAAACTTCGGTTGTAGGATTTATAGCTTGTCTTGCACATAATATCCCAATGCTTTCGATTGTCGATAAAATGGACGCTAAAGGTAAGATTATGAATATAGCTTTCTCTGTAAGCGGGGCTTTTGTGTTCGGTAGCCATTTGGGATTTACTGCTGGAATTGATAAATCAATGGTGTTTCCTGTGATAATTGCTAAACTTTCAGGAGGAATTACAGCAATGATTGTGGGAAGTTTATTATATAAATTGGATAAAGAGTAAGAAATTATTAGGAGGAAAATTTTGAATATTAAGCAAAGAATTATAAGTCTTTTATCAGAAGTTGATAATGGAAAATTTTCTAACATCGCTCTTAATGAGTACTTTAGAGAAAATAATCTATCTGAAAAAGAGAGAGGATTTATAACTGAAGTATTCTACGGAGTTATTAGAAATAGAATATTTTTGGACTATGTGATTTCTAAAAAAGTTAAAGAGATAAAAAAAGACTGGCAAAAACAACTTTTAAGACTTTCGATCTATCAATTAACTTTTATGAATAGTGATTCAAAAGGGGTTATTTGGGAGGCAACTGAGCTTACTAAAAAGAAATTTAGTGTGCCTGTTGGTAGATTTGTAAACGGAGTTCTTAGAAGTTTCGATAGAGAGAAAGATGAGATAATAAAAGATTTGAGAGATAATAAAAGATTTGATATTATCTACTCTTATCCAAAATGGTTTGTTGAAAAGATAAACGAGGACTATCCAGAGGATTTGGAAAAAGTTTTGATTTCTCTTAAGAAAATCCCTTATATGGCTGTGAGAGTTAATACTCTAAAATATTCTTGTGATGAATTTGAAAAATATCTAAGTGAAAGAAATATCAAGATTATTAAAAAAGTAGATACAGTTTACTATATTAATTCAGGAGTTGTTATCTATTCAGAGGAGTTTAAAGAGGGGAAAATCATTGCACAAGACGGTGCATCATATCTGGCTGTCAAAAACTTAAACCCACAATGTGGAGAATCAGTCCTTGATTCTTGCTCTGCTCCCGGAAGTAAAAGTGTGCTTATCGGAGAATTTATGAAAAATAAAGGAGAGGTTTTATCCCTTGACATCTATCCACACAAGATAAAACTTATTGAAGAAAATGCTAAGAAAATGGGGATTGATATTATCCGTGCTGTGAAACTTGACGCTAGAAAGATAAAAGAGCAGGGGAAACAGTTTGATAAAATTTTGGTTGATGCTCCTTGTAGTGGTTACGGAGTTATAAGGAAAAAACCTGAGGCACTTTATAATAAAAATTTTGATAATGTAGAGGAGTTAGCAACTTTACAATATGAGATTTTGGAGTCAGCTAGTAATAATTTAAAAGTTGGTGGGGAGCTTGTATATAGCACTTGCACCATTACAAAAGAGGAAAATACCAAAAATGTGGCGAAGTTTTTAGCTAACCACCCTAATTTTGAAAGCGTAAAAGTTCAGATACCAGAAAATGTCCAAGGTGAGTATGATGAGGTTGGTGGATTTTTAATCAACTATCAAGAGGAGATTGTGGATAATTTCTATATTGCTAAGATTACTAAAAAATATTAATTTAAGGAGAGAAAATTGTTAGAAGAATTAAAAGAGGCAAGTGAATATATTATTAAAAAAATAAAAGAGGAAGACCCACTTATTTTGGAACTAGAGGAGTTTGCAAGAATCCATAATGTGCCTATCGTTACAAAAGAGGTGGCAAAGTACTTAGAGTTTATGATAAAAACTCACAATGTGAAAAATGTATTGGAGGTTGGTACTGCTATTGGGTATTCTGGTATCCTTATGGCTAGACTTATCGAAAAAAATGGTGGGGTACTAACTACTATCGAAATTGATGAAGAAAGATTCAATCAAGCTAAAGAAAATTTTGCTAAGGCAGGTCTTAATAACGTAAAAATGATACTCGGGGACGCTACAGAAGAGATTGAAAAGCTAGATGATAACTTTGATTTTATATTTATCGACGCATCAAAGGGTCAGTATAAGAAATTTTTTGAAGACTCTTATAAAATGCTAAATGATAAGGGGATTGTCTTTATAGATAATATTATGTTTAGAGGGTATCTTTATAAGGAGTATCCAAAGAGATTTAAGACAATAGTTAGAAAATTAGATGAGTTTATAGACTACCTTTATGAGAACTATGACTTTACTTTATTGGACTTTGGAGATGGTGTGGGATTAATTTTCAAAGAATCGTAATTAGCAAAAATAAGATAATAAAATGACTTAAAAGTAAAAAACCTAGAAATTAATCTAGGTTTTTATTTTTGTCTAAAAAAATTTATTTTGAATATCTAAATAAATTTCATTATTTATTTAATTCTTCTCTTCTTTTTCTTATAAGCTCTTCAAACTCTTCCAAGTCTTCAAGTGTAGAATAATTATTTATAAAAGTTCTTGAAGTAGAACGATAAGAGTAATATCTCGTTTTTTCTGGATTTCTTTGTCTATAAGCTTTTATAGCGTCCTTTTGAGCCTGACTAGTTTTAGTTTCTGCCATAATAAACCTCCCACTTGACTTTTTTATAAAAATAAGTTATAATTTAAGTACCTAGAAAGTCAAAAATAAGAACTTTGAAATTTATTTTTCTGAGTTCTTATTTTTTTTATTCTTGTACCACTTATAAAAACGATAAGAAAATTCAACTGTTTTTCCTATCAAAACAAATATAAGAAGTCCGTGCCAAATTTTATCACTCATTCCCTTACCTCCTTATTATTTAGAGGGGAAGGGAGGAAAGGGCTTATTGCCCTTTGTACCTCCTTATGAAGTTTTTAAACCATTTGATTAGTTGATAGATTAGTTTGATGGTTTCAACTATCACAAGAATCTTCCCTAGAAAGTCAAATATCATTTTGTTTTTTCCTCCCCTCTTGAGTATATTATATACCATTGTATAACAAAAGTCAAGTGATTTTTTAAAGAATTTTTTATTTATAATTCAAGTAAAAATAAATATTTATATAAAAAACCTCAGTCAATTATGACTGAGTTTTTCTCTTACTTTTTAAATATAGAAATAGCACTCCAGAAAATGCTAAATGATATTGATTAAGTAAAGGTTCTTTTCTTACTGGATAGATTAGCTTGTGATCCACAGCAAATTGTTTTAATTTTTCTCTATCTCCATAAAGTTCCACATGATTTTCATAAAATTTAACTACAAAATCTTTTACATCAACATTATATTCCAAGAACTCTAAAAGTATAGGATTTTCCATTATATATTTACACTCAGATGATATTCCTCTATAGAGGATAGGCTGTAATAAATTTTGATGTAGATTATTTTTTTTACAAAATTCATATAAAGAAGCATTTCCTTTTTTATAAAAAACATAAAGGAATTTTTTTTCTTTAAAATACTTGCAAAAACCATCTTTTAAAAAATCATCATAAGTATACCCTAT
>Scooby_p2__coassemble_2172_pt1 | contig 9080 bp, 7 predicted proteins | sample Scooby_p2__metabat2_low_PE_014 | metagenome-assembled genome bin Scooby_p2 | reverse complement strand
TATTTTATAACTTTTTATATTTTATAATTTTAAAATAATAGAATTTTAAAAATGCTCCTAAAATGGTGGCAAAAAATAAATTATTTAGGTGTTAATATCCTCAAGGTATTAGCACCTTTTTTATTTTCTTTACAAAAATAAAAAAAATAATATATAATATATTAAAAATCTTATAGAATTTATTGGGGAGATGAAATTTCAATGCTTGATATTTTTCTTGCAGAATTTAATATTCAAACTTTTCTTTTTTTATCCATAACTTGTTTTATAGCAGCCTTTGTTGATGCTATTGCTGGTGGTGGAGGACTTATAAGTGTACCTGCCTTTGTAGCCTCTGGACTTCCTATTCATGTGGCTATGGGAACTAACAAGATGGCAGCAAGTTTTTCTGTTCTTGGAAGTGCTGTAAAATATTTTACATCTGGAAATATTAATTTTTCACTTCTAAAATATCCAATGATTACAGGAGCTATCGGATCTGTACTTGGAACTTGTGTAGTTTCAAATACAAGTGAGGAAATTCTTGAACCTCTTATTTTTATTATGTTACTCGCAGTTATTATTTACACTTTTATGAATAAAAATATGGGAATCAAAGATGAATTTCAAGAAATTACCTTAAAAAATAATATAATTGGAAGTTTTATGTCATTTATCGTTTGTTTTTACATTGGATTCTTTGGACCAGGTGGAGGTTCTTTCTTATTATTTGGACTTCTAAAAATTTATAAGATTGATTTTATAAAAGCCTCTGGAAATGCAAAAGTTTTAAATCTTATAGCTAATATTGCAAGCCTTATAACATTTATCTATTTTGGAAATGTTTCTTATCTTTATTCTATACTTGTAGGATTTGTTATGTTTATAGGAGCACAATGTGGAGCAAAATACGCAATCAAAAAGGGATCTAAATTTATAAGACCATTTTTTATAGCTGTTTCTTTCATCACAATAGCAAAAATGGCAATAGAAAAATTTTTATAAAATTTAAAATGGGATTAGTTCAAATGCTAATCCCATTATTATTTTGTTTATTTTTTCTTTCTTAAAGCAGAGTATGCTGATAAAATAGAAAATATCAAGAAAACTATTGTTATTGGTCTTGTCCATAAGAATGAGTAAGAACCTTCATACATAAGAACTGCTTTTCTTAAGTTTGTTTCAAGCATTGGTCCCAAAATTACTGATAATACTATTGGAGAACTTGGCATTTTTATTTTTCCCATAATATATCCAATTATTCCAAAAGCAAAAGTAACTCCAACATCAAAAATACTATTATTCATTGAATAAGAACCAATTGTTGATAACATTAAAATACTAGGTATCATAAGTGTTTTTGGTATCTCAACTATTCTACTATAAAATTTTATTCCAGCAAGTCCTAAAACTAATAAAAGAATATTTCCTATTATCATAGAACTAAATAATCCATAAACTATTTCTGGATTTTGTTCAAATAAAAGTGGACCTGGAGTTAAACCTTGAATAATCAAAGCTCCTAAAAGTACAGCTGCAACAGCATCTCCCGGAACTCCTAATGTTAAAAGTGGAACTAAAGCTCCTCCTGTTACTCCATTATTTCCAGCTTCTGGAGCACAAATTCCTACAAGACTTCCTTCTCCAAATTTTTCTTTTTTATTACTTCTTTTAGCTTCATTATAGCATACAAAAGCAGCTATATCTGCTCCAGCACCAGGAATAGCTCCTATAAATGTTCCTATTATTCCTGATTTTAAAATAGTAGGTGCACAATGTTTCACTTCGCTTAATGTCATATAAGATCTATCCATTTGGATATCTGTTTTTATTTCTTTTTCACCAATTAATTGTTCTATTTGATTAAATACTTCAGATACTGCAAATAATCCTATTAAAACTGGAATAACTGAAAATCCATTTAAAAGATCAACTATTCCAAATGTAAATCTTGGATAACTTGTTATATAATCCATTCCAAATGTAGAAATTAAAAGTCCAATAACTCCTGCTGTAATTCCTTTTAAAAAGTTTTCCGCTGAAATACTAGCTATTATAGTAAGCCCAAAAAGAGCTAATGCAAAATACTCTGGTGCAGAAAATCTTAAGGCAAATTTTGCTAGTAATGGAGATATTGTAACTAAAGCCACACAACTTATAAGTCCACCACAAGCTGATGCGATTGTTGAAGCTGATAGAGCTTTGACCGGATGTCCTTGTCTTACTAAAGGGTAACCATCAAAACAAGTAGCTGCTGATGCTGGAGTTCCCGGAGTATTTAAAAGTATAGCTGAAATACTTCCTCCATAAATAGCTCCTACATATATACCAACTAACATTATAAGCCCTGTTACTGCGTCCATTCCAAAAGTAAATGGTAAAAGTATTGCAACTCCCATTGTTGCTGTAAGTCCTGGTAATGCTCCTATAACTATTCCTCCAACAACTCCCATTACTAAATAAATAAAGTTTCCTATTTGTAAAGCTGTTCCTAAACCTTGTAATAAATGTTGTAACATACTTCCCTTTCCTTTCTAAATAAATATTCCTGTTGGCAAAGATACCTTAAAGGCATAAGTAAATAAAAGATATAATCCTACTGGAAATATTATTGAATACACTACTTTTAAAACAATTGAATCTTTCTTTAGAAGAGATATAATTGCAAATGAAAATAATATTGTTGAAACTAAATAACCTATCTTTCCAATTAAAACTATATACACAGCAAAAATTCCTATTGTAATCAAAGTATATTTTATATTTGGATTTTTTTCAGTTTTTTTATCTTTTCCATTTGAAATAAATATTAATATACTTAAAACAATTAAAATAACTGATACTACTTTTGGGAAAAAATCTGGTCCAAGTCCTGTATCTCCTATATAACTCATATCAAATTGACTAGCTGAGTAATATACAACAGCACTTATCAAACATAAAATTATTGAAAAAATCTTGTCTAACAAAATACCCTCCTTATATAAAAAGGGGAATTAGAAACTTTAATTCCCCCCTGTGTCCAATTTTTCTGTATTAAAAAACTATTTTAAATTATCTACTATTTCTTTTATTACTCTAGTATCATCTTCTATGAATTTTTCAAAATCTTTTGGTCCTAAGTATTTAACTCCAAAGTTTGCTTTTGTCATAAATTCAACAAAGTCATCTGAAGCTGTTACTTTTTCTATTGCTTTATTTAAAGTTTCTACTATTTCTTTATTTGTTCCTTTAGGTACTGCAATTCCTCTCCAAGTTCCAGAAACTACATCATATCCTAATTCTTTTAAAGTTGCTACTTCTGGTAAAGTATCTATTCTGTCAGTAGCCATTAATCCTAAAGCTCTAAATTGTCCAGATTTTATTTGTCCAATTGCTTCTCCAGGTCCCATTAATGTAAAGTCAGCGTGGTTTCCTAATAATGCTGGAACAACTTCTCCTGCTCCATTATAAGGAATATGACTGAATTTTACTCCAACTTTATTTTCTATTGCTAAAGCATAGAAGTTAGGTTTTGCTGTACTAGCAAATTTTACTTTTTCAGGTCTAGCTTTTGCATCATCTAATATATCTTGGAAAGATTGATATTTAGAATCTTTTCCTACTAAAACAACTGCTGGATCCATATTAACTAAAGATACTAAATCAAAATTTTTATAAGTAATAGGAGATAGTTTCATTAATGGTAATGATACTATTTCTCTTGTTATCATTGTGATAGTATAACCATCTTTTTTTGAAGTAGAACCATAAGTCATTCCAACAGCTCCTGCTCCTCCTGTTCTATTTACTATAATAACTGGTTGTCCTAATTCTTTTTCTAATAAGCTTCCTAATTTTCTAGCAACAGCATCTGTTCCTCCACCTGCTGCAAAAGGTACTACTAAGTTTATATTTTTACTTGGGTACCCTTTAGCAAAACTAAAAATACTTAAAACAACAAATAATAACATCATTAACTTTTTCTTCATAAAAATCCTCCTATATCTGTTCTGTTTTTTAACGAATGTTTTTATTTTATCAACATTGCGTTTTTTTTCTTCTCATTAATAGTTATACCCTATTTTATGATTTTTATCAAATATTTTTTTCAATAAAAATTTCTTATATGAAACTTCTCAAAAAAATATTTTCTTTATTTTTTATTTTTATTCCTGTGTTTACTAGATTTTAATAGTTTTTTCATTATTTTTTTATTTCCAAATATGAAACTTAAAAATAAATTTTAACTATATTTTTTATTTTTTTAGTGTATACTATTACTATAAAATATATTATTATTGGAGGGTTTATATATGAAAGTTATACTTTTAAAAATTTTATCTATTTTAATTATTATTTCAGGGTATACTTTAAAAAAATTAAGTTTCTTTTCTAAAACAGATTACAAATTGATTTCAAAAATTGCTTTAAATATAACTTTACCTGCTACAACAATTTTAAGCTTTAAAACTTTTCAAAAGGATTTATCTCTTTTAGGAGTAATCCCCATTGGAATTATTTGTAATCTTATTCTTCTTTCTATTGGAGGATTTATTTCTAGAAAAAAAGATGATAAATTAAAAGCCTTATATATTATTTCTAGTTCTGGATATAATATTGGTTCTTTTACTTTACCGTTTCTCTATAACTTTATAGGACCTCTTGGAGTAATTTGTACTTGTATGTTTGATACTGGTAATGCTCCTTTTTGTGTAGGAGGTTCCTATAGTTTTGCTAATTTATTTTTTAAAAAAAATGATGGAGAAAATTTAATTAAATCTCTATCAAAACTTCTTTATTCTATTCCTTTTATAACATATATAATTATGCTTTTTATTACTTTCAGTAATATCACATTACCTAAAAGTTTTTACTCTTTGATTTCTCCTATTGGAATTAGTAACACTTTTTTATCTATGTTAATGATTGGAATGATGTTTGAAGTAGAATTTAAGAAAGAATATTTATTTCATTCAGCTTCTATTCTTATCATTCGTTACTCTATGGCTACAATATTTGCTCTTGTATTTTATTTTTTACTTCCCTTCTCTCTTGAAATAAAAAAAATACTAATTCTTTTAATGTTCGCTCCAATTTCTGGAGTAGGACCTATATTTGTTGATAAATGTAACGGAGATGTAGGACTTGCTAGCTTTATAAGTTCTGTTTCTATAATTATAAGTGTTATTATTATGAGTTCTCTAATGTTTTTTATATAATTAATTTTATTTTTAAAAGCAAAAAAGCTGTGCAAATAATCTCGCACAGCTTTATTTTTATATTATTCTTTTAATTATTTAGAAGAATAGTTAGGAGCTTCTTTAGTAATTTGGATATCGTGAGGGTGACTTTCTCTTAATCCTGCTCCAGTTATTTTAACAAATCTTCCTCTTTCTTGAAGTTCTCTTACTGTTGGAGTTCCACAATATCCCATTCCTGCTCTGATTCCTCCACATAATTGGAATATAACGTCTTTTAAGTCTCCTCTATAAGCGATTCTTCCTTCAATTCCTTCAGGAACTAATTTTTTAGCATCGTTTTGGAAGTATCTATCTTTAGATCCTCTCTTCATTGCTGCAAGAGATCCCATTCCAACGTAAACTTTATATCTTCTTCCTTCATATATTATTTCTTCTCCAGGCGCTTCTTTAGTTCCTGCTAAGATTCCTCCAAGCATTACACAGTCAGCACCAGATGCTAAAGCTTTAACGATATCTCCAGAAAGTTTAATTCCTCCGTCAGCTATAACTCCGATTCCTCTTTCTTTACATACTTGGTAAACGTCGTTTACTGCGGTAAGTTGAGGTACTCCAACTCCTGCAACAACTCTTGTTGTACAGATAGATCCAGGTCCGATTCCAACTTTTACTGCGTTAACTCCTGCATCTATTAAAGCAAGAGCTGCTTCAGCTGTAACTATATTTCCAGCTATTAATTCTAAGTTAGGGAAAGCTTCTCTGATTTCTCTTACTCTTCTTATAACTCCAGCTGAATGTCCGTGAGCTGAGTCCATAGTGATTACGTCAACACCTGCATTAACTAAAGCTGTAACTCTTTCTATTGTATCGTTTCCGATTCCAACAGCAGCTCCAACTCTTAATCTTCCGTGTTCATCTTTACAAGCATTTGGATATTCAACTATTTTGTCGATATCTTTTATTGTGATTAATCCTTTTAAGTATCCGTTGTCATCAACTATTGGAAGTTTTTCTATTCTGTTAGAAAGTAATATTTCTTTAGCTTGATCTAAAGTTGTTCCAACTGGTGCAGTTATTAAGTTTTCTTTTGTCATAACATCTGCAACTAATGTGTCGTAGTCTTTTCTATATTTTAAGTCTCTGTTTGTGATGATACCGATTAATTTTCCATCTTCTTCAACAACTGGTAATCCAGATATTTTATATTGTCCCATTAAATCATCAGCATCTCCTAAAGTACGATCTTTAGTTAAGGTGATAGGGTTTTGAATCATTCCACTTTCATTTCTTTTTACTTTGTCTACTTCTTTAGCTTGTTCTTCGATAGTCATATTTTTGTGGATAAATCCAAGTCCACCTTGTCTAGCAAGAGCTATTGCTAAATCAGCTTCTGTAACAGTATCCATAGCAGCACTAATAATAGGAATGTTTAAAGTGATATTTTTTGTAAGTTGAGTTTTTAGATTAATATCTTGAGGTAATACATTAGATTCTGCAGGTATTAATAATACGTCATCAAATGTTATTGCTTCTTTTACTATTTTTCCATTCATTGTATCCATTGAATTCTTTCTCCTTTATATTAAAAATTTAATTAAACTTTTTTAACAAAGAGGCTGATTAATTTAAACAGCCTCTTTTTTTGTGTTTTTGTCATTATATCATATTTTTTATATTTTTACCACAATAAAATTATTTTTTTAATCAATTAAATCTTTGGCACCAATATCTTTTCTATAGAATAATTTATCACATTTTATTTTTTCAATATCAGCATAAGCTTTTTCTTTAGCTTCTTGAAGAGTATTTCCTTCTCCAACAACTATTAAAACTCTTCCACCATTTGTTAAAAGTTTTCCATCTTCTAATTTAGTTCCCATATGGAAGATTTGTGATTCTATTCCTTCTGGAATAACTATTTCTGCTCCAACAGTTGAACTAGCTGGATATCCTTCTGATGCCATTACAACACCACAAGTCGTTTTTTCAGACCATTTTACAGGAGTTTCTTTTTCATCCATTATATCAAGGATAAGTTGTACTAAATCACTTTCCATTCTAGGTAAAATTGATTCAGCTTCTGGATCTCCGAATCTTGCGTTAAACTCAATAGTTTTAACTCCATCTTTAGTATCCATAATTCCTGCAAAAATAAATCCTGTGAAAGGTAATCCCTCTTGAACTAATCCTTTTAATGTAGGCCTTATTATTTCATTAACACTTGCATCAATTATATCTTTTGTTACTCTTTTTACTGGAGAATAAACTCCCATTCCACCAGTATTAGGTCCTAAATCCCCATCAAATACTCTTTTGTGATCTTGTCCAACTTCTAATGGAATAACTTTATCATTGTGAGCTAAAGCTATAAGAGAAAATTCAAATCCATCAAGATAATCTTCTATTACAACTCTGTTTCCTGGTATATCAAAAGCTATATCTAAAGCTTCATAAGCTTCCTCTATTTTCATAGCCACTGTTACACCTTTACCAGCTTTTAATCCATCTTCTTTTATAACGATTGGAGCTCCTTTTTGATTAACATAAGCTAAAGCTTCCTCTTTGTTATCAAAAGTTTTGTAAGCTCCTGTTGGAACGTTATATTTTTCCATTATTTGTTTTGCAAAATCTTTACTACTTTCAAGTCTTGCAACAGCTTTTTTTGGTCCAAATATTTTTAAACCTTTTGCTTCAAAAGCATCAGCAGCTCCAAGAGCTAAAGTTGTTTCTGGTCCAACTACTGTTAAATCTATTTTTTCTTTTAAAGCGAATTCAACTAATCCATCGATATCGCTATCTTTTATATTTACATTAACTCCAAACTCTTCTATTCCAGGATTTCCAGGAGCTACGTATACTTTATCTACTAGTGGACTTTGATTAATTTTCCAAGCTAAAGCATGTTCTCTTCCACCTTTTCCTATAACTAATACTTTCATCTTATCTCCTCTTTTCCAAAAATTAGTGTTTGAAATGTCTCATTTTTGTGAATACCATTGCTATTCCATGTTTGTTACATTCATCTATTGAAAGTTGGTCTTTTATAGATCCACCTGGTTGGATTATAGCTTTGATTCCATATTCTATTGCTAATTGAACTGTATCTGGCATTGGGAAGAATGCATCAGAAGATAAATAAGCTCCTCTTGATTTTTCTCCAGCTTGTTCAAGAGCTATTTTAGCAGCTCCTACTCTGTTCATTTGTCCAGCTCCAACACCTAAAGTTTGGTTATTTTTACTTACAACGATTGCATTTGATTTAACATTTTTAACAACTTTCCATCCGAATAATAATTCTTGGATATCTTCTTCAGTTGGTTTAGTTTCTGTTACACATACTAAATCTTCTGGTTTAACTTCTCCAAAGTCTACATCTTGTAAAAGTATTCCGTCATTTACTCCTACAACTTTTTTCTTATTGTAGATTTCTTGATCAATATCTAAAGTCATAAGTCTTATATTTTTCTTAGCCATTAATATTTCTAATGCTTCATCAGTAAATCCTGGAGCAATTACTATTTCTAAGAATAATTTATGTAATTCTTTTGCAACTTCTATATCTATAACTTCGTTAGTAGCAACTATTCCACCGAATATTGAAATCGGGTCAGCAGAGTAAGCTCTATCCCAAGCTTCTTTTAATGTATCTCCAATTCCTACTCCACAAGGGTTAGTATGTTTTACAGCAACTACAGCTTTTTTACCAGAGTTTAAGAACTCTCTTAAGATTTCTATTGCTCCGTTAGCATCTTGAATGTTGTTATATGATAATTCTTTTCCGTGAAGTTGTTTTGCACTTGCAAGAGAGTATCCAGTCATTGGAGTAGCATAGAATGCTGCTGTTTGGTGAGGATTTTCTCCATATCTTAAATCTTGAACTTTTTCATAAGTTAAAGTTAATTTTTCAGGATATTCTATTCC
>Scooby_p2__coassemble_2163_pt1 | contig 9128 bp, 7 predicted proteins | sample Scooby_p2__metabat2_low_PE_014 | metagenome-assembled genome bin Scooby_p2 | reverse complement strand
TTCCACTTGAATCTATTACATTTTCAGGTGAATTTAATTTTGCATTTTCTACTCTTATAAAATGATTAACAGATTTTATATCATTAAAAAGTTCAAAAAATGCTTTTTCTTTTATTCCTTCTCCTTTTGTATCTATTACTAAGTCAGTAATAGTAAAATTTACTCTTGTTGTTTGATTTTTTATAATATCTGAACTAAGATAAATTTTTCCTCCGCTTATTTCAATGGGTTTATCTCCAAAACCATAACTAAAAGAAAGTAAAAACAATATCATCATTAAAATTATCTTTTTCATTTTTTCTCCCATTCACAAAATATATCTCTTAAGTCAGGTGAAACTACTGTATAATCTCTAAAATGACTAATAGGAATATACGGCATCTCACTATAAATCAATTGTAAAATTTTATCCTCTATAATCTCTCTATTCTTTCTCTCAGGTTCCTCTTTTAATTTTTTTAAGAAAGGAGCTAGTGAGTTATAAATCTCTATATTTTCCAAATCACTCATAAAAATCTTAGCAATATTAAATAAAATTCCACCTTTAGCCAAAGGAATAGTAAATATAGCTATCTCATAATCTCCATCTTGAATTTTTTGATTATAAGACTCTACATTATGAGGTAAAATCTCAATCTCTATTCCATAATTTTTCATCTCTTTTTTTATTTTCTCTGCTTCTCTTGTATGTTTTTCAGTATTTAATATCATCAATTTCATATATTTTCTAAGATTTGATTTTTTCATCAACTCAATAGATTTTTCTCTATCTTTTGAAATATCAATTTTTGAAAAACTGCTTTCACAAACCTCTTTTGGAAAAAATGAAGTGGCTTCTCTTTCAACTATACTCTCTATAGCTTTTTTCATCTCTCTTGTAAAATTCCTCTGATTACCAAAAGTGAGAGCCAAAGTTTTTAAATCCCTATCTTCAAATATAATATTTTCATCTGTTATTATTCCATAACTTTTTCCATATTCTAAAGCACTTTTATCCACATCACAGATAACTTCTGCTTCTTCATTAAAGAGGGAAATACATCTTTGACGATCTTGAATTTCCCAAGAAAAAATTATATTTTCTGAGTGAAAATCACTTCTTTCATATCTTTTAAATCTCTCTAGCACAAGAGAATTATTATCAAAACTTTTTACATAATATCTACTTGTCCCGTAAACCTTTTCTCCTTCTCTTTTGGCAATAGCCGTTACTCTACTGGTTAAAATTTCCAAAAAAGTATTATCTTCCTCTTCTAGTTTTATAACTAACTGAGTATTACTAAGAATTTTTATGTCAGAAATCTCTGTAAAAATATCTTTTAAAGCTCCATTTTCTTTTATAAACTCTAAAGAATCTTTTACATCATATGAAGTTAATTTCTCTCCGTTATGAAAATATATATCATCTTTTAACCTAAGATATAGCTCTCTTCCACTTAACCACTCATATTTTTCTAATATGTTTGGAACTACTTTTCCTTTATCATCATATTTAAAAAGCGTTTGATAAATAAGTGGTACTACTCTTTTGGAATAATTATCCTTTATATAAGCGGGGTCTACTATTTCAATTTTTTTTCCTTGTATGACCCTCACTGTTTCAATTTTTTCTTTTTGAACCTCTTCTACTAGATAATCTTCATCTAAAAAATCTAAGTCACTATTTTGAGATATTTCATCTGAAAAACTTAAGGAGAAAATAAAGATTAATAAAAATAAACACCTTTTCATAATCTACACCCCTTATTTATTTTTTATAGCTGTATAAATCTCATCAGCTAAGTATACAGACTTATTATTTTCTTCAAATATCTTTTCAAATCTCTTATGATTTTTTACAAAAATTTCAACTAATTTAGGATCAAAACTTTTTCCACTCTCTTCAAGAATAATTTCTAAAGATTTCCCATGACTAAATCCTTTTCTATATACTTTATCTTGTCTTAAATTATCATAAGTATCAGCTAACGCCACTATTCTTCCTTCAAGAGGAATTTTTTCTTCTGAAAGTCCAAGTGGATAACCTTTTCCATTCCATTTTTCATGATGGAATCTAACTAAATTTTCAGCTATTTTTCCAACACCAAGTTTTTGAGCTAATTTATATCCTATATCTGTATGTTGTTTTACTTTTTCAAATTCAGCCTCTGTTAATTTTCCAGGTTTATTTAATATCTCTCTAGGCACTACAACTTTTCCGATATCATGAAGAGAAGTAAATTTTCTAATATTTTCTACAAAGTTTTTATCAGTAGAACACTCTTTTGCCATAAGTTCTGAGTAAAGAGCAAGTCTTTGAGCATGATCTCCAGCCTCTTCCTCATCTAATTGATTTATTGACTCCATAGTTTCTACCAATATTTCACTTAAACCTTCAGCTTTTTTTCTATTTTTTTCAGATTTTATTATTAAACTTATCAATATTATTATAAATATAATTGTTGGAATAGCTATTTTAGCAATCAGTTTATAATTTCTTTCAAAAAGTATATTTTTATTTGCCTCTTGATCCACAATAGTTTTATCAACAGAAAAACTTTCCATTATACTTCTAAAAACTTGAGCTAGTTCTTCATTTTCTCTATCAAAGCCCATACAGATTCCAACTTCTTCATTAAGCATTCCAGCTATCTTTATATCTTTTTCTAAGAAATTATTTGTTATAATTCCCTCTATCATACCTGTATAAGAAAATAAAAAGTTTCCTTGATAACCACGTAATTTTTCTATTCCCTCTTGAAGAGTTTCAACATAGATAATTTCTGGTTTATCTACAACTTGTGAAATATTAATTTTTAAATCTTCATCTTTTAACATTATTATCTTTTCATTGTCTAGATCAGAAAGAGTAATCTCAAAATAATCCATTTTTCTATTGGCAATAGCCATTTTTGATTTATAATAAGGTCTTGTAAATCTATATTTTTTATCCAATTGACGATCTCTCACCATTATAGCATTTACGTCCCAATCTTCACCTTTTGTAATACTAAAAGGTATATCTAATATTTTTTCCAAATCTTCCAATATATTTGGTAAAATTCCTTTTAATTTTCCATTGCTTTCATAATAAAGCGGTAATAAATATTTATCTTTTGGAAAACCTACTTTAATATTTTTAAAATTTTCTTTTACAAATTTATAATCTGGCATATCTTTCAAAAGATATTGATAAAACTCTATTCTATTTTCTCTGATAATCTCGTCTAAGTTTTCCCCTTTAATCTCTTTTATCTCTTTTTCTAAAACACTGATTACTTCTTCTAAATCTTTTTTTACAGCTATGTGTTCTCTGTATAAAAAGTTTTCCAAAGCTCTTGTTGAAGTTTCCAAAGTATTACTATTTGTCCAGTTAATCAAAATAAGACCATCTACTTCTCCATTTTCTAGACTTTCAATAGCTTTACTTTTATTTTGCAATGCCACTTTTTCAAATTTTAACTCTTTAAATCTTTTTTGTATCTCTTCAATTCCACGATTATTTTCTACATATCCAACTTTTAATCCATGTAACTCACTTATTTTTTTTAATTTACCATCATTTTTTACAAGCACTGCAACTCTATAACTTATAGGCATTTGAAGAAGAGTATAATCTTTATATTCTTTTTTATCAACAACTCTCAAAATAATATCTGGATTTTCTGATTTTAAACTATAACTTACTTCTTTATCAATTTTATCTTTTACTCTATCAAAAAGTTCTACATAAACTCCCTTGTATCTTCCCTCTTCCATATTTCTGTAAAGATACATATCAGTATTATTTTTAGGAATTTTTACTTTTAAAGTTTCTTTTCCAAAACTTATACAATTTATTATTATAAAAAATAGAAAAAATATTTTTTTCATTATCTCTTCCCCCTAAAATTTTAATCTACATAAGTAGCTCTTACAGTAAATGTTCCCTTATACTCTCCAGAAATTTGATCTCTTGGTACTTCTTTTATAACGCCTTTAAACATAAGTTCTTTTTCTCCCTTTAACTCTACTATCCCTTTTGTATCAGTATTGATATCTCCTTCTAAATAGATAATAGTATTTAATGAGTTTTCTCCATTATAAATAGGTAATTCTAAAAATCCAGCTGTATTTTTTGTAATTGGTTGTTTTATACCATTTTGATTAGCTACACATTCTAATTTTACTTTTCCTCTTCCATCTATTTTTGCTCCACCATAGGCTACTACATTTTTTTGTCCTTGCATTACATTACCAAAATTAATATCTTCAGTTTTTAAAACTGATAATTTTTTTCCTATAACAGCAGTAACTTTTACTACTACTGAATTTTCTATATCATCATCTGAATATAAATTTATAGATATCAGGCTAAATAATAATAAAAATAAATATTTTTTTAATTTATTCTGGTTACTCACAATACTTCTCCTTAAAAATATAATTTTGATAAAAAAAAGCAATCACAACTATAAATCATCGTGATTGCAACTGGCTGGCATTTTAAAGCCCCTATAGCTTTGCGTCATAAAGTTTCCTTTACTTTGCCTATTCTATTTTAATATTTTTATAAAAATTTTTAATTTCTTAATCTTCTTCTATCTCTTCTATTTCTCTTAAAACTCTTTTACTAGAATTTTCTAAAGCAATATCTTTAGGAGTTCTTCCTTTGTAGTCCTCTTGTTCTAAATCTGCTCCATATTCCCAAAGTAATTTGAAAATCTTATGAAAATCTTTTTTTGCTGCTATATGTAAAGGTGTTTCATGATTTTTGTTTTCTACATTTGGATCAGCTCCATGATACATTAAAGCATCAACAAAATCATATTTTCCTTCTTGAACAGCTAAATGTAGAATAGTGAATCCCTTTGAATCCTTTTCCTCAACAGTAATAATACTCAAATTTTCCTCAAAATTTTCAATGTCATCGCTTTCCAAAAATGTTAATAATTCCATTTTTTTTAAATTAATTTCTCCTTCTTTCTAAAATTTTCCTAACTTGCCGTTATTGTATATTATACTATATTTTTTTTAAATTTCAAGGACTTTATTTTGCTTTTTTTAAAATTTATCAGTGATTTTTTTTAACCAATTTAATTCTTTCTCATCTAAAAAAGTTTTTAATGTTTCAAAAATAACTTCATTATATTTATTAAGCCATTCTATCTCAAATCTGTCTAAATATTCCACCTCTATAGCATCTCTATCAAATGGAGCAAAAGTTATAGTTCTAAACTCTAAATATTGTCCGTACTCATTTTTAAAAGTTTTCTCACTTAAAATTTCATTTTCAAGTCTTATTCCATATTTTCCATCTAAATAAATTCCCGGCTCAACAGTTGTTATCATATTAGGCTCTAAAATAACCCCACTTTTTCCTCTTAAAATATTTGGTCCTTCATGGACACTTCCTAAATATCCAACCCCATGACCTGTTGCACATCTATAATCAAGACCCAAATTCCAAATAACACTTCTTGCCACTGTATCAAGATTTCCACAAGTTGTACCTTTTGGAAATTTAAGTTTTGATAAATCTATCAAACTTTTTAATACATAGGTATAATGTTTTTTCATCTCACTTGATACATTTCCTATTGCAAAAGTTCTTGTTATGTCTGTACTTCCTTCAAAATAATGTCCACCAGAATCTAAAAGTAAAAAATTTCCCTCTTCTAATGTAGCGTTTGAATCAGGGCTTGGAAGATAATGCATCATTGGAGAATTTTTTCCAAAAGCAGATATTGTACTAAAATTATTTCCTAAATATCCATCTTGCTCTTGTCTAAATTCTTCAACTTTTTCTACAATATCCATTTCTTTTATTTTGCTATAATCTTTTTGACTTTTTAGCCAGTACATTAATTTTGTAACAGCTATCCCATCTTTTATATGAGCATTTATTGTATTTTTTATCTCTGTTTCATTTTTTATAGCTTTTAAACTCACTGTTGGATTTTCTCCGTTTATTATTTCAATATTTTTATTTATACTTTTTACAATAAAGCAATTTACACTATCATAATCTAATAAAATTTTATTCTTTAAAAGAATATTTTCTAAATAGTTATAAAAATCAAAATAGTCAAAAAGTTCTATATTATTTTCATTGAAATAATTTTTTATTTCAGTTGAGAATTTTGAAATATCTGTGAATAATAATACTCTTTCCATTGAAATAATAGCATAAGCCAAAACAAATGGATTATACTCAATATCATTTCCTCTTAAGTTTAAAAGCCAACCTATATCTTCAAGAGTTGAAAGAATATGAACTGTGGCATTTTTTTCTTTCATTTTTTCTCTTAATCTTTTTAATTTGCTTTCTAAAGCTTCTCCAGAAAATTTTTCATCAAGTAGATATACTTTTTCTTTTGGAAGTGTAGGTCTTTCCTCCCATACCTTATCCAATAAATCTATCCCTGTTTTTATCCTAAAATTTTTCTTTTTAGCTATCTCTTCAAATTTTTTATACTCATTAAAAGATACAGTTCTTCCGTCAAAGGCTAAACAATCTCCAGAATTTAATTTTTTTTCTATTATTTGGTATAGAGTATCCTCTCCCTCTACTCCCATTTTCATCATTTTTATTTGAGTGTCTTTTATCTCGTTTTCACATTGAGTAAAATATCTTCCGTCTGTCCAAAGATAACAGTTTTTACTATCTACAAATATTGTTCCATTAGATCCAGTAAAACCACTTAAATATTCAACACCTTTGAAAAAATCACAAGGGTATTCGCTATTATGAAAATCTGATAAAGTTATAATATATCCATTTATATTATTTTCCCTCATAAAATATCTTAATTTTTCTATTCTATCATCAATTAATTTTTTCATTTTTATCTTTCCCCCTAATTTGTGGTATAATATATTATACCATAAAAAATGCAAATAATTTCTTTAAAAAAAATAAAAAAATATGTATAATCTACATATGAAACTTAAGGAGGTTCAAATGAAAAAATTCAAAGAAGACCCAAATGATATTATTGAGGGGGAATTTTTAGAAGAAGATATACAAAATGAAAAATTTAATACAGATGAATATAGAGCTTTTTTCAAAGAGGATTCTTTTTGGGATAAGATAAAAGATTATGCTGTGAAAATTGGTTTAAAGGGAATTTATTTTGCTTTGATTTTATATTATGTACTTCAAAAAGAAAATATTCCTCTAAAAGATAAAACTTTAATAATCGGTGCTTTAGGTTATCTTATTGCCCCTGTTGATTTTATTCCAGACCTTATCCCCGGAATGGGATTTGTAGATGACATTGGAGCGTTAACTGTGGTTATTAAAAAAATGTCTGAGAATATAGATGATAAAGTTAAAAGTCAAGCAAAAGAAAAATTACAGACTTGGTTTAAAAATATAGAGGATATTGAAAAATTTTTATAATAAAAGGTGGATAGATGTTTGAATTTTTTATAGCAAAAAAACATATACTTGAAAAGAAAAAACAAAGTTTCATTGGAATAATTGGAATAATGATTGGAGTTACTGTTCTTATTGTTTCTATTGGGATTTCCAATGGACTTGATAAAAATATGATAGGAAGTATCCTGTCTCTTAGTAGCCATATAAGTGTCTATGATGTAGAGCATAAAAATGAATATGAAAAAATTGAAAATAAAATAAAAGAAATCTCTGGAGTAAAGGGAGTTCTTCCAAAAGTTTCAACTCAAGGACTTATAAAATATAGAGGAATTTACGGAGATTATGTTTCTGGAGTAAAGATTGAGGGACTTGATATTGAAAAAGCAAAAACTGCTATTGATATTGAGAAAAAAATTGTCCACGGAAAAATAAATCCTGAAAAAAGAAATGGAATATATATAGGTAATGAACTTTTTAGACAGCTTGGAGCAAGTATTGGAGATAAAATTTCTCTAATTTCAGCAGAAAATCAAGAACTTCCATTGGAAATCACTGGAGTTTTTGAAAGTGGATATTATGACTATGATATAAGTATGGTTATTATTCCTCTTACAACAGCTCAGTATATGATGTATATGGGAGATAATATCACAAATCTTGAGATTACTCTTAATAATCCTTATGACGCTGACAAAATTTCTGATATTTTATCTGAAAAATATGGGCTTTTTAACAGAACTTGGGGAGATCAAAATAAAAATCTTCTGTCAGCTCTGGCTCTTGAAAAAACTGTTATGATTGTGGTTTTCTCATTGATAGTTGTTATTGCTGGATTTGTAGTTTGGGTTATTATGAATATGCTAGTTCGTGAAAAAATAAAAGATATTGGTATTATGAGGGCTATGGGATTTTCAACTCAAAATATTATGAAAATATTTTTAATAGAGGGGATTACTTTAGGAGTAATTGGAATTTTTATAGGAGTTTTACTTTCTCTTGGAATTTTATGGTATATTGAAAATTATTCTATCTCTGGAATTACTTCTATATATTATTTAAGTAAAATCCCTGTTGAAATTTCTCTGAAAGAGATTTTAATCATAGTTTTTGTAAACTTTATCGTTATATTTTTATCAAGTGTTTTTCCAGCATATAGAGCTGGTAAGATGGAAACAATGGAGGCTTTAAGATATGAGTAAAATTTTGGAACTAAAAAATATAAATAAAACCTATAAAGGTACTAGCGAGACTTTACATATTTTAAAAGATTTAGATTTAGTTATTAATGAAGGAGAGTTTGTTTCTATCATTGGTAAATCAGGTTCTGGAAAATCTACCCTTTTAAATGTTATTGGACTTTTGGACTCTATTGATGAGGGAGAGATTTATATTCACGGAGAAAAAGTTGATAGAACTAACCATCAAAAAATAGACTTACTAAAAAATAGAGATATTGGATTTGTTTTCCAATTTCACTATCTTTTACCAGAGTTCACAGCTTTAGAAAATGTAATGTTACCTGCTCTTTTAAATAATTTTAATGATAAAAAAAATATTGAAGAAAAAGCCAAAAAGATTTTAGATAGCGTTGGTTTAAAAGAAAGATACAATCACAAACCAAACCAACTTTCTGGAGGAGAAAAACAAAGGGTTGCTATAGCTAGAGCTTTAATAAATGACCCAAAAATAATTTTAGCCGACGAGCCTACAGGAAACCTTGACGAGGAAACGAGTAATGAAATCCATAATCTTTTTAGAAAAATAAACAGAGAAAATAATCAAACTA
>Scooby_p2__coassemble_1787_pt1 | contig 10672 bp, 8 predicted proteins | sample Scooby_p2__metabat2_low_PE_014 | metagenome-assembled genome bin Scooby_p2 | reverse complement strand
GTAGTATATAAAGGATAAGAAATCTACATAAAAATTATAATTTATGCTTTTAATAGAGGTTATTGATTTTCATTTTGAAAAAACTTTTAAACTTTTTTGAAAGACCCTACGTCTTAGTGATGAAAGTTAAAAAAGAATAGTTCTTTTTTGAAAGTTAAGAACTATTCTATGAAAGTTTTTAAATTACCAAGAATATTTGCCTGTCAACAAAGGAGGTAAATTGTATGAACCCAAATATTTTTACAGAAAATTCAGTTTTGGCTCTAAATGAAGCTAGAGCGTTGGCTATAAAATATAGTCAACCAAGTATTAAGCCAGAGATTTTGGCTTTAGCACTTCTTACAAATAAAGAAGGGCTTATTCCTAGAATAATGGAAAAAATGAATCTTAGCACTAACACAATAATAAGAGAACTAGAGGCAGAGATTCAAAAATATCCAAAAGTTTCAGGAAATAACGAAGTAGGACTTGATATGGCAACTAATAAGGTGCTTATTAATGCCGAAGAGGAAATGAAAAAAATGGGAGACTCTTATATAAGTGTTGAACATATTTTTATTTGCCTATTAGAAGAAAGTAGATTTTTACAAAGAATGATTGATTTAGGAAAATTCAAAGAAGCTGTAAAAGCTGTAAGAGGAAATCAAAAGGTTGACTCTCAAAACCCTGAATCAAAATACGAAGTCCTTGAAAAATATGCAAGAGACTTAGTTGAACTTGCTCGTGAGGGAAAAATCGACCCAATAATCGGTAGAGATACTGAGATAAGAAGAACTATCCAAATAATTTCAAGAAGAACAAAGAATAACCCAATTCTTATCGGTGAACCCGGTGTTGGTAAAACTGCAATAGCAGAGGGGATTGCTCAAAGAATATTAAATGGAGATGTTCCAGAAAACTTGAAAAATAAAAAGATATTCTCTCTTGATATGGGAGCTTTGATTGCCGGTGCAAAATATAGAGGAGAATTTGAAGAAAGATTAAAAGCAGTATTAAAAGAAGTAGAAGAATCTCACGGAAATATAATACTATTTATTGACGAAATCCATACAATAGTTGGTGCTGGTAAAACTGACGGTGCTATGGACGCAGGTAACTTATTAAAACCAATGCTTGCAAGAGGAGAAGTAAAAGTTATCGGTGCTACAACAATAGATGAATATAGAAAATATATTGAAAAAGACCCAGCTCTTGAAAGAAGATTCCAAATCGTAATGGTTGATGAACCAAGTGTTGAAGATACAATCTCTGTACTAAGAGGTTTAAAAGAAAAATATGAAGTTTATCACGGAATAAGAATCAGTGACGGTGCTATTGTATCAGCTGCTGTCCTAAGTGATAGATATATTTCTGACAGATTTTTACCAGATAAAGCTATTGACTTGATTGACGAAGCTGCAGCAATGATAAGAACTGAGATTGACTCTATGCCAAGTGAACTTGATGAACTTACAAGAAAATCAATGCAACTTGAAATAGAAAGAGAGGCTTTGAAAAAAGAGGACGACGACGCATCTAAAGAAAGACTTGTTATCCTTGAAAAAGAATTAGCTGAAGTAAACTCTAAGAAAGCTGTTTTAAAATCTCAATGGGAAGTTGAAAAAGAGGGTGTTGATAAGGTTAAAAAACTTAAAGCTGATATTGATAAAACAAAACTAGAAATAGAAAAGGCTGAAAGAGACTATGACCTTAATAGACTTGCTGAATTAAAATATGGTAAACTTGCTAACCTTGAAAAAGAATTAAAATCACAACAAGAAGCTATTGAAAGTAAATTTAGCCACTCTTTATTAAAACTTGAAGTAACTGATGAAGAGATAGCTGATATAGTTTCTAAATGGACAGGAATCCCTGTTAATAAATTAGTTGAAAGTGAAAAGGAAAAAATCCTTAATCTTGAAAAATCTCTAAATGAAAGAGTAATTGGACAAGAGGAAGCTGTAAAACTTGTAGCTGATACTATCTTAAGAGCAAGAGCAGGATTAAAAGATAGCAGAAGACCAATCGGTTCTTTTGTATTCTTAGGTCCAACTGGTGTAGGTAAGACATATCTTGCAAAATCTCTAGCTTATAATTTATTTGATGATGAAGATAATATTATAAGAATTGATATGAGTGAGTATATGGATAAATTCTCAGTAACAAGACTTATCGGTGCACCTCCGGGATATGTTGGATATGAAGAAGGTGGACAACTTACAGAAGCTGTTAGAAGAAAACCTTATTCAGTAATCTTGTTTGACGAGATAGAGAAAGCTCACCCAGATGTATTTAATACATTCTTACAAATCCTTGATGACGGAAGACTTACTGACGGACAAGGTAGGGTAGTTGACTTTAAAAATACTTTAATAATTATGACTTCAAATATAGGAAGTAGCTTGATACTAGAAGACCCAAGCTTATCAGATTCTACAAAAGAAGCTGTTATGAAGATAATGAAACAATCATTTAAACCTGAGTTTTTAAACAGAATTGATGATATTATAATCTTCAAGAGCCTTGGACTTGAATCAATTAAAAATATCGTAAAAGCATTACTAAAAGATACAGTAGAAAAATTAAAAGACAGACATATTGGTCTTGAATTTTCTGACAATGTGGTAGAATACTTAGCTAAAAATGCTTACGAGCCACAATATGGTGCTAGACCACTTAAGAGATTTATTCAAAAAGAGGTTGAAACAGAACTTGCTAAGAAAATCTTATCAAATGAAGTTAAAGAAAAAAGTGATGTTTTGGTAGATATTGAAAATGATAATATAGTATTTAAAGTAAGATAAAAATAAAAACTGACTTGATTTTTTCAGGTCAGTTTTTTTATGAATTATATATCTTCTTCTATTAAATCTTTTTTCTTTAGGTAGTTAGCTATATATACAAATGGCGTATCAGATACAGCTACCAAAAATTTTAAAATATAAGTTGAAACAAAAATATCTTTTAGAATATCAAAAGAGTAAACCCCATAAAAAGCTATAAAAGTAAAAACTAAATTATCTAAAAGTTGGCTAATCATTGTACTAGCATTATTTCTTATCCAGATATGTTTTGTCTCAGAATATTTCTTTCTCCAGAACTCATAAGCCCAAATGTCGTGAGTTTGTGATATAAGATAAGCTACTAAAGATGCAACCATAAGTCTTGGCATAAAGTCAAATATACTTTTTACACTTTCAAACATTAATACTCCCTCTTCCATAGGGGTAAATAGTACAGCTACTTTCATTATAGCAGATGTTACTATCAAAGAGAAAAATCCAAGATAAACAGCTTTTTGTGCAGCTTTTCTACCATAGTTTTCAGCCAAAATATCTGTTACTAAAAATCCTCCAGCATACAAAATATTTCCTAAAGTTGCATTTAAACCAAAAAGATTTACTAATATTACAACCTGAATATTTGCAAGAATAGTGGAGATAGGTATCCAAGAATAAAGCCCCACCTTACCAAATTTTTTATAAACAAATGTGATACTTAAAAAGTTTAAAAGTAGCATTAAAGCCCAAAGTAATTCGTTTTTCATCTTTCCTCCTAAAAATTATTGTTCAAAAACTCCTAAATCCTTGTTATCAATCAAAAGTTCTACCCTGTCATCTTCTGTAAGATAAGAATATTTACCAATAAACCATTTTACTAATTCATTATCCCTTTTCACAACAGTTCCATTATCTATAAAAATATTTATAGTAATATTTTTAAAATATTTAAGTCCAAGCTCAATATCCCTTGTAATCATCTCACGAGTTTGCCCCTTTGTACAAACCAAAAGACATACAGAATAAAGTCTTTCACCTAACATAAGATAATCTTTTTCTTCTAAATGGAAATTTTTATTATAACAGTTAATTCTAAAATCATTATCAAAAGTCTCAAGTCCCATTCTAAATCTAACCTCTACACCTTTAAAATAATCTCTTATCTTATCCAGAAGATTAATATAACCATAGTAGATTTCAAAATACAAGACTTTTATATTTTTCTCCATAACTATTCTTTTGATTTCAGCTAAAGTATTAGGTGTGATTTCAAATACAGACCCAGAGTTTATAACCTCCAAACTTCCAAATTCCCCAGTTATATTTTTTAAAACTTCAAGATTAACTCTATCAATCTCATCAATATCTGTTGAATTATCCTCGATATAGTTACAGAAACTGCATTTTCCATATCTACAAGGTAGACTTTTTAAAAGAACAATCTCCCTTTGATGTTTATCAGTGATTTTGTTATAACGTATTCCCATTTTATTCCTTTCATAAAAAAACAAATAAAAAAGAGCAGTTTAAATTCTGCTCTCCAAAAAAATTATTATCCGATAATAAATAACCTAGTTTTTTATAGATGGTTTAACTGTGCAGAACATCTCTCCAATAAAGATTGGAATTATATAAAATTGTGACGTTAGATAGTATAACTTTTTTTTTAAACTTTGTCAACAATTTTATTAAAAAAAATAGAAAAAGGTGGTATAATATGTGTAAATCCAATATAAGAGAGGGAAAAATATATGGATAAAAAGAGAATGATAGAAAGTTTGATAAATAAAAAAGAATATGAAATGGTTTTGGAAATCCTACTTGAGATAGAGAAAACAGAAGAACCAAACTATTGGCTTTATTGTAATATAGGCTGGGTACTTGGGAGACTTGGGAAGAGAGAAGAGGCTATTAAATATCTTAAGAAAGCTGAAGGAATGGAAGAGTATGATGAAAATGGTTGGCTTTGCTGTGAACTGGCTTGGAATTATGGAGGATTAGGCAAACATAAACTTGCTGAATACTACTTAAAAAGAGCTAAAGAGTTTGGTAGAGATGACGGCTGGCAAAACTCAGAACTTGGGTGGAACTTAGGAAGACTTGGGAAATATCAAGAGGGACTTTATTATCTTAAGAAAGCTGAGGAAACTGGTAGAAGTGATTATTGGTTAAATTCTGAAATTGGTTTTATGTATGAAAGTCTTGAAAATTATAAAGAGGCGATAAATTATTACAAAGCTGCTAGAGCATATAGAGAAGATGATATTTGGATATATTCTCATTTAGGTTACTGTTATGAAAAAATTCATAAATTGGATAAAGCTTTGGAGAACTTTTTAAAGTCAGAGGAACTTGGTAGAAATGATTTGTGGCTTTATTCTCAAGTGGCTTGGTGTTATGGTAAAATGCTAAAACATAAATCAGCAATCACTTATCTTTTAAAAGCTAAATCTCAAGGAAGAGATGATTTTTGGCTTAACTGTGAACTTGGGTGGAATTTCGGTAGAGTAAAAAGCCATAATAAAGCTATTGAACTTTTGAAAAAAGCTTATAAGATGAATGGGGAATCTGACGGTTGGATAGAAAGTGAGATAGGGTGGAACTTAGGAAGAATAGGGAAACATCAAGAGGCGATAGAATATCTAAAAAGTTGCCTTGCTAAAAAATATTATAATTCAACTTGGGTAAAAGAGGAGATTGCTTGGAATATGGCAAAACTTGAAAAATATCAAGAGGCACTAGACCTTTATGAAGAGGTAAATAGAGAAAACCCAAGTGATGAAAATAGAAGAAATATAGAGATACTAGAAAATATATTAAAGATTAAATAGTTGTTTATTATTTACAAATTATAAAAAAAATGCTATAATTATTATAGAAACAAACCCGTAGGGAAAAGTATTGATTTAAACAAGTTCAGAATATCAGCCACAATTTAATTATTGTGGCTTTTATTCTGCCCTTGAACAAGGCAGAAAATCAATACTTGGAGGGGATGTGAAATGATTTTTGTTCAAACGGTTAATATTGATGGAGGAACTACTTTAATTTTAATTATTGGAGTTTCACTGTTGATGTATCTACTAAAAAGATAAAATTCATTATTGCATCTCCAACCCCCTATGGGGTCTTTTTTATTTTGAGCATAAAAAAAATCACAAACCACTAATTAAAGTGATTTGTGATTATAAAATTATTAATTAACTTTTGTTGGTTCTGCTGGAGCTTCTCCTTCAGGTTTTTTCATATCTTCAGCTTTTGGCATAGGTCTTCCAAACATCCATTCAAGGTGTCTTCTTAGTCCTAATAAATCTATTTCTTTTCCGTCAACAACTAATTTGTTATCTTCAGGGATTGTAACATATCCGTCCATAAGTGGAGTATTAGGATCTAAGCTATGTTGAATTTTTATTTTTGTTTCAGTTCCTAGTGGTTGGAATTCTGTTCTAACTACTTTTATAAGATTTTCATCAGCTAAGATGTGTCTTATTTCATCTTGAGTGAATGGTCTTTGAGGTGGATAGTCAGCTATAAATAATGTATGTTCAGATATAAATTTATATTTGTTATCTGGTAATTTTTCAAATAATTCTATAGTGTATCTTCCTCTTGTAGGAATTAAGAATTTTTCTAAGTCAAGGATTTTTTTACCAACACCAAATGGATCTACCATAGGTTGAAATTCTCCTTTAGTTATTAAATCTCCTTCTGGTCCACTGATTCTAGCTTCAAAAAGAGTTGGTTTTATAATTTCATCGATAGTTATTACTATTGACATATGTTGCATTGGAATTGGGAACATAGGTTGAATCATATTGTCAAAAATTCCTAAAGCATCAACAGCTCCTCCTAATTGTGGGTTGATTTGTGCTCTATGTGCAACAAGAACGCTTCTGATTTTCATAATTTTCCTCCTATTATTTTAGTAAAATAATCTACACTCTATATAATATCATACTTTGAATAAATATTAAACATTTTTATTTAAAAAAAAAGTTTAATTTTTTCTGAAAGCAATATAATCTGTAAGTTCTATCAACATTTTTCCTTTTTCTTCGGAGAAGTTTTCTTTGATAATATTTTTAGCTTCATCAACAATCTCTTGTAAAAGTTTTTTACTTTCATCAAGTCCTATAAGTGATGGATAAGTAGATTTATTAAGCTCTGCATCACTTCCAATAGGTTTACCTAAAGTTTCAAAATCTCCTTCGATGTCTAGTATATCATCTTTTATTTGGAATGCAAGACCGATTAAGTCAGCAAATTTTTCTAATTTTTCTCTTATATCTTTTGAAGTTTCAGAGATAACACAACCGATTTCGATAGGAAGTCTTAAAAGTTTACCAGTTTTATTTTTATGGATATATTTTAAAGTTTCCATGTCGATTTTTTTATTTTCACTTTCAATATCTATCATTTGTCCACCGATCATACCGTTAATACCAGCATAACTAGAAGTTAGTCTCACTATTTCAACTATTTTTTCAGGAGAAAGTAGGTTTAGATTTTTTTCAGTTAATATATAGAAAGCGTGAGTAAGTAGAGCATCTCCTATTAATATCCCCTCTGCCTCTCCAAATTTTTTGTGAGTAGTAAGTTTACCACGTCTATAATCATCATTGTCAAGAGCTGGTAAATCGTCGTGAACCAGTGAATAAGAGTGTATCATCTCTAGAGCCGCAGCTGAGGGCACACCTAATTTTTCATCTTTTTCAAATAGATCTAAAATCATCAAAAGTAAAATAGGTCTTATTCTCTTACCACCATTTAAAACAGCATATTTCATTCCCTCAGCAATCTGAGTAGGATAAGTTAATTCATTTAAAAATAGATTGATACTGTCTTCAACAAAAACTTTCTTTTCACTTAAAAAATTCTTAAGCATTTTCTTTCACCTCGAACTCTTCTATTTGTATCTCATCATTGCTGTCTTTTATAACTTTTAAAAGTTTACCCTCAGCACTGTCGATAATATCTTTTGCAGTTTTTATATACTTCATAGCTTTTTCATATTCTTTTATTGATTCATCAAGAGTTAGACTTTCATTCTCTAACTTTGATATAATCTCGTCGATATTTTCTAAAGCCTTTTCAAATGAAATAGATTTTCCCATAAAAATCCCCCTAATCATATATTAAAATCATAGATTTTTATCTATCATTTTTATTTTAACAAAAAAAAACAGTTTCATCAATAAAATAAAAAAAATTTTTACTTTATACAGAACTTTTGTTATAATATATTGTAGGATAGATAAAATAAAGGATAGAGGCAGTTTAGATAATGAAGAAAGAGGCAAAAATAAAAATAGCACTATTAATATTGAACTTGGTACTTTTGGTTGCAAGTATTGTGAAGACAAATCACCTTTTTATAATGATGTTTTCTGTAAGCTTAGTTTATCTTTTTTGGTTGTTTAGAAGAACAAAAATTATAGGCAGAAAGAAAAACTTTGTATTAAAAGCCACTATGAGTACAAATATAGTTCTTTTTTTAATAATGATTTTATTTATAAGACTTTATAAAGTACAAGTTGTTGACAATGAAAAATATAATAATCTTATAAAAAGACAGATAGAAAAAGTTTATACTTTTAGAGGTAAGAGAGGAAGTATCTACGATAGACAAGGGAGAGAGATAGCTTATGACATTCACGTCTATGATATTATAATCGACCCTTATATGCTTAGCCAAACTAAAAAAACTAAAGAGATAATAAATGAACTTTTTGAAACTCTATCTATTAATAAAAATGAAAATAAATTTGTAGATGAGTTGGAAAAAGACGCTAAGAATAAAAGAAGATACAAACTTCTTGGGGTAGAATTAACTAATGATGAAAAAGTAAAAGTTGATGATATAAGAAAAAAATATTCTCTTAGAAATAACGAAATTATCTTAAAAGAGGATACAAAAAGAATCTATCCTCGTGGTGAGATATATCAAAATATAGTTGGAATTATGGGATATGAACAAGAATCATCAGAGTTTGTGGGAGTAAACGGAATAGAAAAACAATATGAAGATTACTTAAAAGGAAAAATTCTTAAAAAGAGAATATCTTCTGTAAAGAGTAGAAACTTTGCTCTTCCTACAGCCAAAGAAGATTTTGATATTTCATCAGACGGAAAAGATGTATATCTAACTTTGGAAGAGGATCTACAATATATCCTAAACGACGAGATAAAAAAACAATTTGATGAAACAGATTCAGAAGAGGCTTATGGTATAATAGTTAATCCAAACTCTGGAGAGGTATTAGCTATAGCCACTTTTAAGAAGAATAAAAAAGTTGTAAGAAATCCAATATTCCAAAACCAATTAGAGCCAGGGTCAATATTTAAACCAATAGTTGTAGCTGGTGCAATGGAAGATGGATATATCAATGAAGATTCAACATTTGATGTAAAAAATGGTAGAATTACAAAACATAGACATACTATAAAAGAGGCATCTTGGTCAGTAAAAGGTGTAATGTCAGTAAAAGATATATTGGCAAAATCTAGTAACGTAGGAATGGTTCTTATAAGTGATGAGTTTGAAGACAATGTTATGTCTGGATACTTAAAGAAATTTGGTTTCTATGACAAAACAGAGATAGATTTTCCTTATGAAAAAGTTCCTTATCATACTCCAAGTAGAAAATGGGACGGTCTTAAGAAAAATACAATCGCCTTTGGTCAAGGGATAGTTGTAACACCAATACAAATGGTAATGGCATTTTCATCTCTTGTAAATGGTGGAGTTTTATACAGACCATACTTAATGGAAAAAATAGTTGATTCAAGCAACGGAACAGTTATAAAAAGAAATACTCCGAAAGTTGTTAGACATACAATTAGCAAAGAGACATCTGAAAAGATGAAAGATATGCTAGAACAAGTTGTTGTGAGCGGTGGAGGAGCTAGAGCAAAAGTTTCTGGATATAGAATTGGTGGAAAAACTGGTACTGCACAGATAAGTGCTGGTAGAGGTGGATATTTAAAAGATGATTACCTAACATCTTTTATCGGTTGTTTCCCAGCTGATAATCCGAAATATGTTGGACTTATAATGTTTTATAAACCAAGAAATGTTGAAAGAAAACTTGGAGGACTTATAGCAGCTCCAGTATTTTCAAATGTTATAAAAAGACTTACAATAACAAGAGAGATTGTAGCTGACGACATTTCAAAAATAAAAATCACTGAAAGTGAAATAGAAAATATAAATCTAAAAACAACAAAAACTAAAATATATATTATGCCTGATATAAAAGGAAAAACTATGAGAGAGGTTGTAGATATATTTAGTGGAAATCAAGTTAAACTTAATATAAAAGGAACTGGTAAGGTAAAAGAGTTTTATCCTAAGCCGGGAACAGAACTTTTAGAAGTAAACGAGATAAAAATCATATTAGAATAAATTTGGAGGGTGAAAGATGAAGTATTATAAACTATTTGTAGACGGCACAAATTCATTTTTCACTTACTCTGATGAAAAAGAGCAGTTTAATATCGGTGATAGGGTAGCTGTAAACTTTAGAAATAGAGAAAGAGGAGCTTTAGTAATCGAAGAGGATAAAAGTGAGAGTTTTGATTTTAAAGTCTTAGGAATTAAAAGAAAACTAGAAAACGAAATATCACTTTCCCCTAAGTATATAGAGCTTTTATTATGGATAAGCAGGTATTATCTATGTAACTTCTCAACAGTTTTATCAGCTGCACTGCCAAAAGAACTTAAGATAAAATATAGTGAATTTTATAGTTTAAACTTTAATGATAAAGAATATGATGAAAATCTTGATTATTTTTTTGATAAATTAGGAGTTACAAAACAAACTCTTAGAAAAACTTTTGAGCTTACAGAGATAAAAGACTTTATAGATAGTAAAATTCTTACAGAGATAAAAGATAAAAAATATATTTTAAAT
>Scooby_p2__coassemble_1728_pt1 | contig 10951 bp, 8 predicted proteins | sample Scooby_p2__metabat2_low_PE_014 | metagenome-assembled genome bin Scooby_p2 | reverse complement strand
ACATTAAAGACATTGAAACATTGTAAGTTAAGCTCACTCCTATTGTAACTAAAAACTGGTCATTTTTCTTTATTAAATCTTTCATTTTTTTGAAAGTTAATTTTTCTTGATTGTGTTTTGTTGAAAGTGAAGCAACCTTATCCGGAGTTTTTACATTGGCAACTGTAACTGCTATTGTAACAAGGAAAACTATTGAAATTGTATAAGCAAATCTTGAATATCCAAGTCCTGTATTCCCGCCTCCTAAAAAATCTATAATCTGAATTCCAAATCCTCCAATTATAAGAGTATTTGCAACAGAAGCAAATATTCTCGGAAGAACAGATATTCTTTCACGTTCTTTTTTATCTTTTGAAAAATTTGGAATCATTGCCCAATAAGGAATATCCATAAGAGTATAAGTCATTCCCCAAAGAACATAAGAAACTGCAACATATGTATACAAAGCAGCTCCAGTAAATCCAAAATCAGTAAACATGAGAGCAAGAACTATTCCATTTGAAACTGTTCCTATAACAAGCCATGTCCTAAATTTTCCAAATTTGTTTTTTGTATTATCAACAATCACACCGCACATTAAATCATTTATAGCATCCCAAAATCTTGCCACAAAGAAAACAATACCTATAAAACTCGCACTTACTCCTAAAACATCTGTAAAATAAATCATTGCAAATGTTGCTGTTATTCCATAAACCAAATCTTTACCTAATGCACCAAATGCAAAAGAATATCTTTCTTTAGATGATATTTTTTCAACTACCTGTTCCATTATTCTTCTCCTCCTGCTTTTGTTATATAAAATGAATATTCATAATCTACATTCGAAGGGATGCAAAATTCTTCTAAAACCGGAGCTCCCCAGCTGTCGTCTCCTCCAACTCCCATTTGTTTCATTATTATTGTAGCATAAGTATAATTTTGTTCTGGAAGTTCAAATTGATGTCCAGCCTGCTCTAATTCAAGGAAACTGTATGGAAGTACACTTAATTCAAAATTTTCTCTATCTTTTTTGAATTTTATTCCTCCATTTTCAGATGATTTTATTTCTGCCCATCTTACATCTGTTCTTCCACCACATTCCTGCGGAGTAAGATAAGGAGTTAAATTATCTTTTACATTTTTTTCATAAACATCTAATCTTGCCCCCATATTACGGTCAATATAATTTTCTTCTGCTCCTCTTCCAAAATATTTAAACTTATCATATTCTTTATTAAATTTGAATCTCATTCCAAAAAGCGGAAGTTCCGGAAGTCCATCTTTTCCATTATATTTTAATGTTACTTTTATTTCACCTGTGTTTTCAACTTTATAAATTACATTTACCTCTGTTTTAGGTACAACAGGAAGCTCGTGAACATATGATACTTCTGCCCATTTTTTATTTTCATCTATTTTTAGTTCAGCGTGATGAAGTTTTTGGAAAACAGATGCTCCAAGCCACATTGAACATTCATAAGGGTGTAAATATCCTCTATCATTATCTGTTGATGCTCTCCAGAATACCGGCTGAGGTCTTTCTGCTATAAGTTCTTTTTCATCTAAAATAAGTGAAACAAGTCCTTTATCTCTACTGAAAAGAGCTTTTGTTTTTCCGGTATAGATACCTATATTTCCATCTCCCTCTATAATTTTTATTTCATTTTCATCTTTTTCTATTTTTTCTTTTCTTTCAATAGTCTCCTGTCCATAAGCAATTTCAAATCCTGCAGAAGCCCATAGCTCATCTTTTTTCAGTACCATTGAAATATTTTTTGTATATGTTCTTTCTGATTTTTCCCAAGGAATTTCAACTTCTTTTATCTCTCCTGGCTCACACACAATTTCAAATTGTCCAAACTGAAGCATATTTTCTTCTTCCTTGATACTGTAAATAAATTTATAATTTGATAAATTATCAAAAAGAGATTTATTTCTTATTAAACATCCTCTCTCTGTTAGTCTTATTTCAACATTCTGATAAAGATATTTTATTTCTTGAGCTTTAGGAGTTACTGTCCTGTCTGCAAATACAATTCCATTCCCGCAGAAATTATAATCTGTAGGTCTTTCCATAAAATCTCCGCCATAATAAAGAACTTCTTTCCCGTCTCTTTTTACTTTTACAGCTTGATCAATATAATCCCAAATAAAACCGCCTTGATATTTTTCATATCTGTCTTCAAGCTCTGTATATTTCATAAATCCACCGCATGAATTTCCCATTGCATGCATATATTCACAGCTTATATATGGTTTTTCAGGATTAGTTCTTAAATATTCTTCTATATCTCTTGCTTTTGCATACATTCTTGTTTCTATATCAGAGCAGTTTTCATATTCTCTATTCCAATTACTTCCTTCATAATGAACTATTCTTGTTTTATCTTTTTCATGGAAATACTTTGTCATACTTAAAATATTTTCTCCAGCATAAGATTCATTACCACAAGACCACATTAAAATAGAAGGGTGATTTTTATCTCTTTCAAACATTGACTCTGCCCTGTCAAGAACTGCCCCTTTCCATTCAGGAATACTTCCTGGAATATTCCATGATGGTTCACATAATCCCATCTTCATCCAAGAACCGTGACTTTCAAGATTTGCTTCATCTATAAGATAAATTCCATATTCATCACAAAGTTTATACCATAGCGAATCATTTGGATAATGAGAAGTTCTCGCTGCATTTATATTATACTGTTTCATAAATTTTATATCCCACAGCATATCTTCTTTTGTTACCGCTCTTCCTCTTTCACAGTTAAATTCATGACGGTCAACACCTTTAAAAATTATTCTCTTTCCGTTCAATTTCATAAGACCATCTTTAAGTTCAAATTTTCTTATTCCTGTTTTTAAAGGAACAACTTCTTTTATATTTCCGTTTTCATCTTTTAATATAAAATATAAAGTGTAAAGATTTGGTTTTTCTGCACTCCAAAGTTCTGCATTTTCTATTTCAAAATCTATGGTAAAATTTTCTTTAAGTTCATATTCTTTTGTCTTAAACAATTCTGTATTTTGAGGATTTACAACTTTTACTGAAATAGTTCCTTTTTTATTTTCAAGAAGTTTTATATGAGCTTCTATTTTTGCATTTTCATATTTTTTATCCAAGTCTGTTTTTACAAAAATATCTTTCACATGAATTTCTGGAACAGCATATAAAAATACTTCTCTAAATATTCCTGAAAATCTCCAGAAGTCTTGGTCTTCAAGCCATGAAGCGCTACTTCTTTTATATACTTCTACTGCAACTTTATTCTGCCCGTCTTTTAAAAACTCTGTCACTTCAAATTCAGATGGAGTGAATGAATCTTCACTATACCCAACAAATTTTCCATTTACCCACACATAAAAAGCTGTTTCAACTCCCTGAAAAGAAAGAAAAACTTTTTTATCTTTTAACTTTTCATCAAGTTCAAAATATTTTACATAGCTTCCCACAGGATTATATTCTTTTGAAATATAAGGCGGTCTCAAATTTTCACGTCCATCCCAAGGGTACATTACATTTATATATTGCATCTGGTCAAATCCTTGAATTTGAATATGCCCTGGAACTTCTATTTCTGAAAATTTTGAGCAGTCAAAATCCTCTTTATAAAAATCTTTTTCCCTCTTATCTTGATTTTCTGCATAAGAAAATTTCCACATACCATTTAAACTTTGTTTTAATTTTATTTCATCTAGTTCTTCAGCTTCTTGTAAAGTTTCAAAATACATATGATCTGAATGAGCATCTATTCTATTCACTCTGAATATTTCTGGATTTTCCAACCATTCATTTTTAGGTACTTTTATATTCATTTTTTCCTCCTTATGTCTTTTTTTAGATTATTTGTTTTTATTAAAAATTACTTTTTATTTTTTTCATTATACATTATTATTTTTTATTCATCAATTACTTTTTTTATTTTTTTACCAAAAATTTTATCCTTAAATTAATATTTAAAATATTTTATATAAAAATTAAAAATAATTTTTTTTATATTTTTATCATATTTTTTTACCAAATATTTAACTTAATGAGTAAGAAAGCTTTCCTCTTCTATAAATGATGCGATGAATTCCTTAATTTTCTAGTATGATTATACTAATATTGGTATAAAGTTATTGGGATATAAGGGACTGATGAAACAGCTAAAAACATATAAATTTAGAATTTATATAAGAGATGAACAAAAAATATTTTTTATCAAAACTTTTGTCTGTATTTGTATTAGTTACAAACTTATACTAAACAACAAAATAAAAGTGTGTGAATAAAGTAAGAATAACCCAGATAAAAAAATAAAATATCCTACTTCAAAATATAAAAAAAGGCTACAATAAATATTGCAACCTATCATGTAAAAAGAGCCTCCTATGATATTAATTTTATCATAGAAAGCTATTAAAAGTTAGTATTATTTAATTTACAGAATCTTTTTCACAGGCTCAAAAAGTATCTAAATAATTTATTAAAAAATTAAGACCTGATGCGTATAATTTACGTTTCAGGTCTATCTTTATAATTTATTGCAAGATTTATAAGAGTTTCATAGTTATTTAGATTTTCATCTTCTAAAACTTTTTCCATTAGATAATCTAAAATCTCTCCTATTATTTTTCCTTTTGGAACGCCTACTTTTAATAAATCTTTTCCAGATATTTTCAAATCTTTCATTGATAATGGAGGTTTAGTTTCTTGAATTTTTTTTAAAATAGTTTTTATTTGCTCTAAATCTTCAAGATTACAAACATCATTGTTATGTGTTCTTCTATCAGCCTCTACAACTTCCAAATATCTATACAAATCCTCTTCACCAAATCGATTTAACATTTTTTTCACAAATATTTCATCAATGTTTTGTCTATAGAGAGAGTGGTATTTTATAATTTTACAAACTCTTTCAGTATCTATTTTACTAAACTTAAGATTTAACATCAACTTTTCCGCTATCTCTACAGAATATTTTTCATGTTTATAAAAATGTCCTTGCCCATCTTCTCCAAAAGTATAACATCTAGGCTTTCCTGTATCATGAAATAAAACTGCAAGACGTATTATTAAATCCCTGCTAGTAAGTTCTAAACTTTTTAGAATATGCTCGTCAACAGTATAGATGTGATGTATATTTTTTTGGTCAAAGCCTATGGTCTTACTCCATTCTGGAATTATTTCCTCTAAAATTTTATTTTCTGACATAAGTTTTAAAACTTTATAGGCATTTTTCCCAGTGATTATCTTACTAAACTCGTCCCTTATTCTCTCTGCTGAAAGATTTTGTATAAGATTTTTAGATTTTTTTATCTCATCAATAGTTTCTAGAAAATATTTTAAATCCTTTGTTGCAAGAAATCTAAAATATCTTAAAATTCTCAAAGGGTCTTCTTTAATTCTTTGAGTGCAATCTCCTACAAATCTCAAAACTTTATTTTCTATATCCTCTTTTGAGTTTTCTCCAAAATAAAATTTTTCTCCGTCATAGGCTATTGCATTTATTGTGAAATCTCGCCTTTTCAAATCATCATAGATATTTTTGGTAAACTCTACCTTTTGGACTTTTCTATCTAAAGGTATTCCTATATCTTCCCTCATCTTTGCAATCTCATAAGGGGTACCACCTATTTTTATTTGAATTATCCCAAAATGTTTTCCCATCTCTTTAGGTTTAAAATTTTTAAAAATCTCTTTTAATCTCTCATACTCTATATCTGTAACAAAATCACAATCTTTTGGATTAAGCCCTAAAAAAATATCCCTCACAAATCCACCTACAATATATCCTTGCCCCTCTTCCTTAAGAAGATTCAGTATAAATTCTATATTGTGGTTTAATTTTATCTCCATATCATCTCTCGTTTCTATACAAATTTTTTATATAACTCTTTAAGTTGTGATACTTTTTCGCTATCTTTTGCTAAATCAGATTTTTCAGTGGCAGAAATATATTTTTCAGCTATTAAGTCCCATTTTAAATATTCACTTATACATTTGAATTGTTTTCCAATTATTTCATATTCAGGGTCGTCTAAAGTAGCAGATCCAACTGCGAGAACACCGATTTTTTTAGGTTTTTGAACTAACAATGCCCCTTTCATATAAACTCTATCTATTGCAGTCTTAAGTTGTGAAGAAATTCCCCACCAATAAACAGGAGAACCAAATATAACTACATCTGCCTCAACAACTTTGTCAGCTATAACTTGTCCATCATCTTTTGTTGCACAAGTTCCGTTAGTTGTTTTACAATAATTACAACCTTTACAACCAACTATTTCACATTCTCTTAAATTTATCATTTCTACTTGAGCATCTGTGTTTTGTAAAAATCCCTCTTGAATAGCATTTAAAGCTGTGTCAGTATTTCCTCCAACTCTTGGACTTCCATTTAATAATAAAACTTTCATATTTCTCCTCCTTTTGAAACTTTTTTCCTACTTCTATGTTAAACTTATCACTTTTTGACTCTAAAGTCAAGCTATTAATTATTAAACATTGATGAATAAAGCTTGTAATAAATACCTTTTGCTTCTAAAAGTTCATTATGATTTCCTTTTTCTTTTATATTTCCATTTTGTATAACAAAAATTTCATCAGCATTTTTTATTGTAGAAAGTCTGTGAGCTACAACGAGAGTTGTTCTTCCTTTTGAAAGTTCTTCCAATTCTTTTTGAATAAAAATCTCTGTTGTATTATCAAGAGCAGACGTTGCCTCGTCCAAAATTAAAATAGTTGGATTTTTCAAGAAAACCCTAGCAATAGAAAGTCTTTGCTTTTGTCCTCCAGAAAGTTTTACCCCTCTTTCTCCAATCTCTGTATCATAACCTTTTTCCAAAGTCATAATATAGTCGTGGATATTTGCTTTCCTACTAGCCTCAAAAACTTCTTCATCTGTGGCATCTGGTTTTCCATATAAAATATTTTCTTTTATTGTTCCACCGAAAAGATATACATCTTGTTGAACTATCCCAATATTTTTTCTTAGAGATTCTAAAGTAATATCATTAATATTTATTCCATCTATTTTTATTTTTCCAGAATTAATCTTATAAAAATTTGGTATCAAATGACAAATAGTAGTTTTTCCCTCTCCACTTGGTCCAACAAGAGCGATTTTTTTACCAGCTGGGACTTTAAAAGATATTCCTTTTAAAATTTCCTTAGAATCATTATATGAGAAATGCACATCTTTAAACTCAATCTCCCCTTTTATATTTGAAATCTCCTTAGCATTTTCTCTATCTTTTTCAGGAACTTCATCAATAATTTCCAAAAATCTTTTAAATCCTGTGATACCGTTTTGATATTGCTCTGTAAAATCTATAAGTTTTGTAAGAGGAGTTATAAAAAGATTTATTGAGATTATAAAAGTGGCATAATCTCCGCCGTTTATCTTCCCTTGAAATAAAAATACTCCCCCTGCAATAAGTACCACTACGTTAAAAAAATCTGTGATAAAGTTTGTTGATGAGAAAAATTGTCCCATAGCTTTGTAAGCTTTTCTTTTTGATTCTACAAAAGCGTTATTCCCTACATCAAATTTTTTCTCCTCAATATGAGAGTTATTAAAAGCTTTTGTAACTCTTATTCCTGAGATACTACTTTCAAGAGAGGCATTAATCACAGCCACATTTTTTCTACTTTCCATAAAAGCATCTCTCATTCTATTTTTAAAAGTGGCTGATACCAAAAGCATAGCAGGTACACAAGCAAAAATAATAAGAGTTAAAGTTTTTTCTATTGTCAAAAGATAGATAAATGATCCCACTATCATTATCCCAAAAATAAAAAAGTTTTCAGGAGCGTGATGAGCTAACTCACTTATATCTTGCAGATCATTTGTCATTCTTGACATTATTTTTCCAGTTTGATGATTGTCATAATATGAGTAAGGGAGAGTTTGTATTCTTTTAAACATCTCTTTTCTCATCTGAGCTTGCATCTTAACACCCATAATATGCCCATAGTATTGTACAAAAAATCTTAAAAACATTCTTGTAACATAGATTACCAAAAGAAAAGCCCCAAAAATATATATCATTTTATAATTTTTTTCTGGAATAAGTTTATTTAACATCACCCTTGTAGTTATAGGATAAAGCATTCCCAGACAAGCTATAAGAAATGATGCTACCATATCTAAAATAAATATTTTTTTATAAGGTTTATAATAACTTATAAATCTTCTTATCATAATTTTCCTCCCCCTATTCTAATAATACTTTTTTACTTTTTCAGTTAATTTTGAATAAATATTATCAACAAACCATTTTTCACTTGATTTTTTTGAAATATCCTCTACATTTATCCAATCTAATCCACTATTTTCGTCAGGTTTTACAAAAAGTTTCTCCTCTATATCCCCTTCCAATAAAAATGTCAAATTCAAATGAAGATGTGACGAAACATACTTTCCTTTTTTTATATGCCCATTCACTGTAAGAATTTCCATTGAAAAAATATCCTCTGTTAAAAATTTTATATTTTTAATTCCACTTTCTTCTTCTATTTCTTTTAACACAACATTTCTTAAATTACTATCTCCGTCAGCGTGTCCTCCAAGCCAAGCCCAAGAGTTATAGATATTGTGATAGCACATCAAAACTTTTTTTCTAGAACTATCTACTATCCAAGCTGATACTGTAAAGTGGCATTTTTTATTATCTCTTGTTAAAATATCTTTTTCATTTTCCAACAATTCAAGAATAATTTCTCTATCTTTTTCCTCTTGCTCGTTAAAAGGAATATAATTTTTTATCTCATTTTTTAAATTTTCCATTTTTACCTCTATAAAATTTTTCTTTTCTAAATTATATCATAAAATTTTATTTTAATTAATAAAAAAACCTCAGTACAAAATACATTGTACCAAGGTTATATTATTTTTTATAGTTGTTTTTCTCCATTATAATAAATTTTATCTGTTTGATCTTTTATAACTATTCTTACTTTTTGTCCTACAAACTCTTTAGGAACTGTAACTGCTACAGATATTTTTTTCTTTCCCTCTCTAGCTGATATTCCTAAACTTCCATTTATAGGCTCTCCAGATTTTAGAGGGGTTATTTCAAAAGAAAGTTTCATTGAAGTATTTCCAAAAGATTCTGAGTCAGCAAAAACTCCAATATTATTTCCTTTAGATTTTATTACAATATTTTTTAACTCTCCCTTTACTATCTGTTCTCCCTTATATCCATAGATTGGAACACTTATTTCTGTAAGCAATCCCACACCTGCTCCAACTGTTTCTCCTTTTTTTGAAGTTGGATCAGTATTTTTTATTTCTTGCGGAACTTCCTTAAAAGTTATATAAGTTTTTAACTCTCCCTCTGGCATATCCTGTCTAGGTTTTACTCTAAATCTTACAACTTGAGTTCCTCCTGCTTTAATTGCAAGTTTTTTAGGAAAAACCACAATATCATCAATCATTGTAAAATTTTCTCCAAATTTTTTATCACTTTCTAAGTACGTTTCCAATCTCATTGGTTGAGAAGTATTATTTATAACATATACTTCTTTTGTATCTACTTTTGATAAATCCACTTGAAATCTAGTGGGAGCTACTGCAAAATTTAAAGAGTAAGATACCATTGAGATTATTATAAAATTTAGTATAAAAATTATTTTTTTCATATTATCTCCCTATTTATAAAAAAAGCTATTGCAACATTTAATTGCAATAGCCATTAAATTCAAAACTATTAATTATTCATATTGAGCTTTAACGTGTAAGTATCCTTTATATTCTCCTACTTCATGATCCATTCCAATAGGAGCTGTTATTCCTCCAACGCTAAATCTTTTAACTCCATCTTCTGGTAAAGTCATATTTTCTGCACCATAACTTTCTCCTTCTGGTAATACATTCATCGTAGCATCTATTTTCTCATTTGCATTAGATGCTGAACCATTATCTTTTACTAAAGCTATATTATAAATTGACTTTGGACTTGTAGCCTTTTCATATGTTCCATCATCATCTTTTACATAAATAGCTATAGCTTGATTTTTTTCTCCTTTAACTTCAAAACCTCCAAATTTATCTGGATATGTTTTACCTTGTGTTTGTCCTTTTACTATAATTCCAAAATCTACATGCTCTACATTTTGAATAGCAATAGGTGCTACAACCTTAGCTTTAACTTCAATTTGTTTTTCTTCTGTAGCATTTAATGCTTTATAATCATTTCCACCCATAGAAACTTCTTCTGCAAAAGCTAAACCTGATACAGCCAACATTCCAACTAATAATAACATTTTTTTCATTTTAATCCCCCTTCTTTTTAAAATAAAAAAAGCAACCATATTTAAACACTTCACCTGTTTAAATTTAGTTGCAACTGGCTGCCATTTTAAAGGCCCTATAGCTTTGCGTCATAATATTTCTATTACTTTGCCGATATTACTTTTTTTATTTTCTATCTCAAAATTTTTTTTATTTTTAATTTACATTGCAATGATATCATTTTTAAAAAAAATTGTCAATACTTTTTTTAGTATTTTTTTCCTATCCAACCTGTTACTCCAATAGCAATCTCAGTTATAAAAGTTATACTAGTAGAAAGTCCTTCAGATTTATTTTGTGATTTATTTTTTATATCACTTGGTCTTTCTCTAAATACTAAAAGACTTTTATATTTTCCTTTTGGCATATCCTTGTCAACTTTTACTTTAAATCTTACTGTTTGTTTTGCCCCAGGTTTTACAGATACTACTTTTGGAAATATTGTTATCTTATCATCAAGATTATTATTTTCATACCCTTCTGGTGCTTCTAAATAAATATCTAGTCTTAAGGGTTTGGCAGTATTATTAATAATGTATACTTCATTTGTTGTAGATTTTTTTAAATCCAACTCAAATTTAGTTGGTGCCACTGAAAAATTTAATCCAAATGAAACTGTATATAAAAATATAAATAATAAAAAAATCTTTTTCATAAAAACCTCTTTCCTTTATTATAAACTTGATAAT
>Scooby_p2__coassemble_1441_pt1 | contig 12485 bp, 10 predicted proteins | sample Scooby_p2__metabat2_low_PE_014 | metagenome-assembled genome bin Scooby_p2 | reverse complement strand
TATAAATTCTAGATGTATAATATATTATTTTTTTTTACTAATTAATAATTTTAAATTATCATATAACTTAAAAGTTGTAGAACCTGCATAAACTCCCATTGCCATTGCTCCTGCAATTATAAATGTCTCCACACCTTTTTGTAAAGCTAAATCATAATTTTTATCTAAAAGATTATACATAGTATAATAAATTCCACCTCCTGGTGCTAATGGAATTAAAGAAGCTATCAAAATATTTGTTATAGGAGTTGAAATTTTTCTTGATACATTCTCTGAGAAAATAGCTGTTACAAAAGTTGCTATAAAATAAACTATTCCATCGGAATAACCTAGCTCACTACTAAAAAGATAAGTTGCCCAACTTAAACCACCTGCTATACTTGTATAAAAAAGATTTTTATTTTTTATATTAAATATTATACCAAATCCAAAAGTTACTATCACAGCTGAAAAAATTTGAAATACCATTTAAACACCCCCTAAATTTAAAAGTAATTTTAAAGATATTCCTGAACCTATGGCTATGGCAGAACCTATCATTATCACTTCACCAAGTCTTGAAAAGCCTGTAACCAAATCTCCAGAAAATAGATCTCTTATTGAATTTATAAAAGCCACTCCTGGAACTAAAAGCATAAGTGTAGAAATTATCGGAATAGAAACATCATCTATAAATCTGTAATCTAAAAATAAACAAGCTACTCCTGATGATATAGTCCCACATATCAAATTTGTAAAAAATAATCCTAGTTTCATCTTAGCAGTAATTTTACAAGCAACAGATATTAAAATTCCACAAAAAAATGCCACCAAAAATTCTGAAAAATTTCCCTTAAAAAGAAAAGTAAAAAAACCAGCTCCTAAACAATTTCCCAATAATTTTATAGGAAAGGAGTATGATTTTTCTTTTTCAATTTCCATAAGAATATTTTCTAACTCCTCAAGATTATATTTAGAAAGATTTTCTACTAAAGTATGAATTTTATAAACTTTATTAAGATTTGTATCTCTTGAGTTAACTCTTTCTATTACCGATATAACCTCTCCATCTGAATTTTTTAGAGTAATTATCAAACAAGTCAATGTTGCAAAACATTGTGGATTTAGCCCATAAAAATTTATAATTTTACAAACATAATTTTCAACCCTAGAAATCTCAGCACCATTTTGTAAAAGAACTCTCCCTGTCAAACAAGCAAGTGATAAAATTCTATTCTCCCTTTTTTTATCATTCATAATAAATCCCCCATATTTTTATCATACACTGATTATAGCATAAATAAAAAAGAATGCTACATTTTTTTGTTTTGTAACACTCTTTTTTGTAAGTTATATGTTCTCAAGTCCTTTTTTTATATCGTTTAAAATATCTTCTATATTTTCTATTCCAACATTTATTCTGATAGCTTCAGGTAAAACTCCAGCTTTTATTTGTTCTTCTTCTGTCAGTTGTCTATGAGTTGTACTTGCGGGGTGTAAAACACAAGTTCTTGAATCTCCCAAATGTATAACACTTTTTATCCAAGAAAGTCCTCTTATAAATTTCATAGCATTTTCTTTACCACCTTTTATTCCTACAAGAATTATACCGCTACAACCTTTCTTTAGATATTTTTCAGCTAATGAATGAGAATAATGACTTTCTAATTTTGGATAATTTATCCAAGCTATTTTAGAATTATTTTCCAAAAATTTAGCAACTTTAAAAGCATTTTCACTGTGTCTTTCCATTCTAATATGAAGAGTTTCTAGCCCTCTATTAAAAATAAAAGCGTTAAAAGGACTTAAAACAGTTCCAAAATCTCTTAACATAGTAGCTCTAGCTTTTACTATATAAGCTGATTTTCCAAAAGTTTTATAGTAACTTAAATTATGATATGAGGGATCTGGATCAACTAAGCAAGAAAATTTTCCATTGTCCCAATTATAATTTCCTCCATCTATAATCACTCCTCCTAAAGCTGTCGCTTGCCCATCAATATATTTAGTAGCAGAGTGGGTAACAATATTAGCTCCATATTCAATAGGATTGCATAAATATGGTGTTGCTAAAGTATTATCAACTATAAAAGGAACATCTTTTTCTCTAGCAATTTTTGCTATTTTTTCAAAATCTAAAACATTTATTTCAGGATTTCCCAAAGTTTCTCCAAAAAGAATTTTTGTATTTTCTTTAAAACAATTTTTTATCTCTTCTTCAGAGGCTTCAGGACTTACAAAAGTTGTTTCTATTCCTAAATTTCTTAGAGTAGATCCAAAAAGATTTACTGTTCCACCGTAGACTGTTGAAAGACAAACTATATGATCACCAGCTTTGCAAATATTTAACACCGCTATTGTATTTGCTGATTGACCTGAGCCAACTGCTAAAGCTCCAACTCCTTTTTCAAGGACAGCCATTTTATTTTCAAAAACTTCAACAGTAGGATTAGAAATTCTCGAATACATATGTCCCTCTGCTTTTAAGTCAAAAAGATCTGCTAAAACTTCAGGAGAAGTGTAATTATAAGTTGTACTTTGAACTATTGGATATACTCTAGGTTCTCCTTCTGTAAATTTACCTAATGATTGAACAAGTTGTGTTTCTATTTTAAAATCTTTATTATCCATACAATATTCCTCCTAAAATTAGAATGCTGGTACTACTGCACCATTATATTTTTCATTAATATATCTTTTTACTTTTTCACTTGTTAAAGCTTCTGCTAATTTTTTTATATCTTCACTGTTTTCATTTTCTTTTCTAACTGCTAAAACATTTACATAAGGAGATTCTTTTCCCTCTAAAAGAATAGAATCATTAGCTGGAATATACCCCGCTTGTAAAGCATAATTTCCAGTTATTACCGCTGCATCTACACTATCAAGAGTTCTTGGAAGAAAAGCTGCGTCAAGTTCTTGAAATTTTAATTTTTTAGGATTTTCTATAATATCAAAAGGTGTAGCTAAAAGATTTGTTGGATCTGCTAATTTTATTATTCCTGCATTATGAAGAAGTATCAATGATCTTCCACCATTTGTTGAATCACTCGGAATAGCAACAGTACTTTTATTTTTTAATTCATCTAAACTTTTTATTTTTTTAGAATAAACTCCTAAAGGTTCTACGTGAATTTTCGCTGCTGCTACAAGATTTGCTCCTTTTTCTTTTTTTACGATCAAATTAAGATGTGGAATATGTTGGAAATAATTTGCATCAAGTTCTCCTGAAATAAGAGCTTCATTTGGAGTAACAAAATCTGTAAACTCAATTATTTTTAAATCTACTCCCTCTTTTTTCAAATCCTCTTTTGCTAAATTTAAAAGTTCTGCATGAGGAACAGGACTTGCTCCTACTTTTAATGTTCCAGCATATAAATGAGATGAAATCAATATCCCTGCTGTAAATAATGTTGTTAAAATCTTGGCTTTCATAGATTTCCTCCTTAAAAAAATAAATATTGGTATAAAAAAATCTCTATTACCATCAAGTAATAGAGATTAAATACAAATTTTGTACTTTCCATCTGTCTGGAATTAGCACCACACATAATGCAGGTTGCTGAAACGTCATAGAGCCAGTCTCTCAGTTTCTCTTGATGGTATTTTTTTTTATTTATTTGAGATTATTTTTAATTGACAGTGATTATATACCTGTTTTTTTCATTTGTCAAGAAAAATTTTAAAATTATTTTTTATTAATAATAAAATTTATATTTTTCCATAAAAAATAGAGGGTATTAATTTACACCCTCTATCAATTTTATTATTTAGTTTCTTTTATTTTTAAAGTAGCTTCATCAACAGCATATGGAATAAATTCATCAAGTTTCATAGTTTTTTGATCTTTTTCTCCAAATCTTCTTATATTAACTTCTCTGTTTTCAGCTTCAGCTTTTCCTATAATAAGTTGCATAGGTATTTTATATTTTCCATTAGCTTCTCTGATTTTATATCCGATAGTTTCTGCTCTGTCGTCAAGTTCTACTCTTATATCTTTTGCCTCTAACATAGCTTTTACTTCTTTTGCATAAGGAACTACATCATCGTTAAGAGTTAAAATTCTTACTTGAGTAGGTGCTAACCACATAGGGAAAGCTCCTGCATAGTGTTCTATTAAGATTCCGATAAATCTTTCGATTGATCCATAAACAACTCTGTGAATCATTACTGGTCTATGTTTTTCTCCATCTTCACCGATGTAGTGAATATCAAATCTTTCTGGTAAGTTGAAGTCTAATTGGATTGTTCCACATTGCCAAGTTCTTCCGATAGCATCTTTAATTTTGAAGTCTAATTTTGGTCCGTAGAAAGCTCCATCTCCAGGGTTTAATTTATAAGGAACTCCTATTTTTTCTAAAGCTCCTTGTAATCCTGCTTCTGCTTTATCCCAAATTTCTTGAGCTCCGATAGCTTTTTCTGGTTTTGTTGATAATTCTATTGAATAGTCAAATCCAAAGATTCCTCTATAGAATTTATCTATAAGTTGAACTACTCCTATAATTTCATCTTCGATTTGGTCTGGAGTCATAAAGATATGAGCATCGTCTTGAGTGAATGCTCTAACTCTCATAAGTCCGTGTAAAGCTCCAGAAAATTCGTGTCTATGTACGTGTCCTAATTCTCCAACTCTTTCTGGTAAATCTTTGTAAGAATGGATTTTATTTTTATAAGCTAAAACTCCTCCTGGACAGTTCATTGGTTTTATAGCGAAATCTGTTTCATCTATTGAAGTAGTATACATATTTTCTCTATAATTGAACCAGTGTCCTGAAGTTTCCCAAAGTTCTTTATTAAGCATTGTTGGAGTTTGGATTTCTACATATCCAGCTTTTTTATGTTCTCTTCTCCATAAATCTATTAAAGTATTTTTTAGAACCATTCCTTTTGGTAAGAATATAGGGAATCCTGGTCCATATTCACTTACGAAGAATAATTCTAATTCTTTTCCAAGTCTTCTGTGATCTCTTTTTTCAGCTTCTTCTAAGAATACTAAGTAATCTTTTAATTTATCATTGTTAGAGAATGCTAATCCATAAATTCTTTGTAGCATTTTATTTTTAGCGTCCCCTCTCCAATAAGCTCCTGCAACTGATTTTAGTTTGAAAGCTTTTATATGAGAAGTTGATGGTACGTGAGGTCCTCTACAAAGGTCCATAAATTCACCTTGTTTGTAGAAAGATAGCTCATCACCTTTAGCTATATCTTTTATGATTTCTACTTTGTAGATTTCTCCTAATTCTTCAAAGTGTTTTATAGCTTCGTCTCTTGACATCATAACTCTTTCTATTTTTAAATCTTCTTTAGCTATTTTTTTCATTTCAGCTTCAATTTTTTCCAAATCTTCTGGAGTAAATTGTTCTTCTGAGTCAAAGTCATAATAGAATCCATTTTCAATAGCAGGTCCTATTGTAACTTTTGTTCCTGGGAATAATCTAACAACAGCTTGAGCCATTAAGTGAGCTGCTGAGTGTCTTATGATTTCTTCCCCCTCTTCAGTATCAGAAGTTACAAACTCAACTTTTGCGTCGTGGTCTAAAACATAAGACATATCTTTTAATTCTCCGTCTACTTTTGCTGCGACAGATTTTTTTACTAAAGAATTGCTTATAGATTTAGCTATGACAAACATATTTTCTGCTTTTTCAAATTCTTTTATGCTTCCGTCCATTAATTCTACTTTCATATTTTTCTCCTTTATCTATTTCAATAATTTTATTTTTTATTATTCTATATCTTCAACTTTTATTCCACTGAAGATTGAACCATCTGCTTTAAGTTTTCCGTCTTCTCCTCTATCATCTTTAGCACCGATACTAAATATTTTATTATCAGGGAAAGTAAGAAGAGTAAATTGAAGAGCTGTTTTCCATTCATAATCTCTTGTTCCTAAGTTGTAATCTCTTATGTAAGCAACAGACCATTCATAGTATCCCATCTCTTTACCAATTTCTATACCAGCCTCATCAATAAAAGCATCTACACCTTCAGCACGTTGTCCTTTTACATCATCATAGAATTGGATATACATTTTTGTTCTCCAACCTTCACTTGGTTTACCAATTTTTGCGTGGAAACTAAATTCGTGTTCTCTCTCAGTTACTTCTCTTTCTCCTTGAGAATTTATATTAGCCTCTTCTGAGAAAATATAACCAAGTCCGATTCTCTTTTGAGAATAGAAAACACTTGCTTTAAACTCTTTTAATGCGTCCCAATAATCACTTGGAGCTAAGTCTGATTTATCTCTTTCAAGAGATAGATTTAAGTTTAAACTTCTTTTATAATCTCCAAAATAATTTATTCTGTTATCGATAGATTTTCCAAGATTAAATGCTGTTGTTCTTTCTTCATTTCTTTCAAAAATTTCTCTAACTCTAGAAATATCAGCTGGAGTTACTTCACCTGGATTTTTTCCAAACTCTTTACCAGCATAATATTTTAACTCTTCTTGAGACATTCTTTTATCTTTGAAACTATATGATAAAGATATAATATCACTATTATAATCTGTGTTCATTTTAGTAGTGTCGATATTTTCATAAGCATTTGCTACATAATTTCCTTGATAATCTCCATAAGTTGTACTTATCATATGTTGAACTTCTGTTCCTTGTTGATAAGCCACTGTATAAAGTCTATTTTTAATATCAATAACTTCTCTCGAATCTAACCAAGCTTTATCTTTACCTTCTGTATATTGTAAAGTTAATTTTTTATCTTTTGCAAAAGAGTAAGAATATCCATAGATATTTTCTCTTATTTCTTCATCTAAATCATAATTAAATGAACTATTTTTTTCTAGCATATTATCTATACCTTGGTTTTTATAATAAAATTCGTGATTTCCAGCATAGAAAGTTACACCAAAATCTTTATTTGATAAATCATTGTAAGTTTCATTATCATTTCCAAAAGAATATGGAGTTTTAAAAGAGTATCTATCAGATTCATTATAATAGAATGATGCTAATTTTTTATCATCATAACTAAAATCTAAAGTATTTTTCAAACTTTCTAATGATTTTTCATCATTTATAGCTTTTTCTCTTTTTTCAACTTCTCCCTTATAAGAAGTTTCAAGTTTTCCAGTTTTTATTTTAAATTCATCAGCAACTTTTAAACTATTATCTTTATTAACAACTCTTCCATACTCTTGAGATTTTTCTCCATCATATGAATATCCTACACCAGACACAGTAAGTCTATTTTCATTTTCCTTACCAAATTCTAATTTGTGAGAAATAGTTCCATCATATTTTGTAAGAGTATCGTCATTAATTGTTTCTTTTAAGTTTCCTTCTAGATTTTGCTCCCCTTTAGAAAACTCATCTCTTCTGACATTTCCATTAATATCAACAGTTCCAAATTTTCCTAAAGAAATATCATTTTTAGCAAGTCCTAATCCATAGAAATCTGATTCATTCAAATAGATTTGACTTTTATCGTTATAACTTCCCTCTCTAGTTTCAATAGTTTCTTTATAAGTACCACCGAAGAAAGTTGTATCAAACCAATCGTGATAAATTATTGAAGAAATTTTATTTTCTTCTACTTCTTCATAAATAGTATCTTCAAATCTATTGTATTGGCTTACTCTATTATCTCCAAAAACTTCTCTTCTAAATGGGTCATTTTGAGTATTTAATTTTTTCTCACTATATTTGTGGTCAAAAGAAAGTTTTATCTCTGTATCTCCTACAAAGTCATACTCTCCAAAACTTGCTCCATAATTTTGTGAGTTATATTCATCATACTCTGCCACTGTCCAAGGAGTATAAGAAATATTTAATCCCTCAATTATCTCATCTGATAATTTTTTATCTGGATTCCTTTCCCAAGAGTTAAGCTTTCTAAATTTATCTCCATTTACTTCATCAAAGTATAAAGAAACTTTTCTCTCTTTATCAGTAAATCCAAATCCAAAATCTTCTCCTCTACTTCTATCATCATTTATATTTGAACCTTTGTCCAAATCATATAAATAATTATAGTAACTAGAGAAACTATATTTATCATTATCTTGTGTTAGTTTTACATTTGAGAATAAATCATTATCTATTTGAGAAGTAAATCCCATTCCATCTATTTCATCAGAAACTATATATTTATATATCTCTTTATCACTTGTAAGTTTTACTTTTGCATCAAGAGTTATATCTTTATTTTTTCCAAGCTCTTTTAAAGATGTGTTAAGAGTATAGAAATTAGAGTGTCCACCCATATCAGGAAGTTGCCCTAAAGGTTTTTTTACTAGATTTCCTTTTTCATCTACATAATCAAATCTTCTCTCAGCATCATAATCTTCTAGTACATCTTTTAATGCCTCATTCATATTATAAGTTAAACTTTGGAAACCAAAATCAAAATATCCTTTTTCTCCCTCATATTTATGAGTGTATTCAACGTCCCATCTGTCGTTAAAACTTTCGTCCTCTCTTCCAGCTTCATCTTTTACGTTGTCATCATCTTTTTTCCAAACAAGAAAATCTGTAACATTTAATTTTGATTCACCGATTTTATCAAATTTATACCAGTTTTCCCATCTTCCTACAAGAATACCCATTGTATCTCCAAATTTTGGAGCAAATCCACCTCTAAATTTATTATCAGTAGATTCATAAAGAGTACCCCAAGAGATATTCCAACCATAATCTTCATCAGTTCCCCATTCTGGGAATAAAGGAACTTTTGATCCATTTCTTATATTAAAACGGAACCAAGGGAATTTATATGGCATAACATCAAAATCTTGAATATATAAATCAGCACCTTTTAAAGTTATTTGTTTATCAGGTTCTATTAAAATACTATCTAGGGTTAGATAATATCCTAAATCTTTTCTATCTCTATTTGTATTTACTTTTGGGTCAGTAGTAAGCCAAGCATCTTCAACCTTTATTATGTCATCTTTGTAGATTGTTTTCTTTCCACCAAAATATATTTTATCATTTGGTTTTTCAGCTCCCGTGACATCTCCTACCTCAAACCAGCTAAAACTTTCCCCAAAAACTCCATCTTTTGAGTTAGTAGAAAGCTCAGCACTTTTTGCCTCGATTCTAAAATTACCAGAGAAACGATCTGTAGAAAGTACAAAATCATCATTGATAAAGAATTTTTCTTTCTTCTCATCTCTAGTAGCATCAAAGACCTTAAGAGTAGCATCTCCATAGTTAATATCCAAACCTTGAGTTGCTTGAATTTGACCAGAATTTAAGTCAATCTCAACTTCATTTTCAGCAGGGTTGGTATTTTGATTTCCAAGAGATTTCATACCGATTAAGGCAAGAGCCAATATTAAATAATATCTCTTCTTCATAAAAATCCCCTTTTGAGTTATTTTTTATTTCTTATAGAATTATATCATACTTAATCTGTTTTTAATAGAATTTTACCTAAAATATTCTATATTTTTTCTTTTTCTCTTTCAGCTTGTGATTTGCTTAAATAAATAGGTTCCATTGTATAAAGATTATCTTCATTATTTATTCCAAGTTCTGCCACCACACTAGCTCTTGGAAGATTTAAAGATTTTGGAGCAAATAATCCATTTTCTCCTACAATATTTGAAATAAGATTTTTATAATTTATTGCACCATCACCTAAATAAACTGTTCTTATTTCTTTTCTAGTTTCTAAAAATTCTCTTAATTCTCCAACTTTATAATCTTCTAACTGTTTTAAAATTCCATTTTCATATTTAAAAGTACAATAATATCCTCTTTCTTTTCTAGCGTCTATTATTGAACATATTTCACATTCATTTGAAGTAGAATTTCCTGCAATAATATCTAATTCATTAACTCCAACAATTTTACAATTTGTTGCTGAAGCAAGACCTTTTGCAACAGCCACTCCAATTCTTATTCCTGTAAAACTTCCAGGTCCTATGCTCACTGCAATTTTATCAATATCATTTATTGTAGTGTTAGTTAATTTAAAAAGCTCATCTATCATAACCATAATATTTTCAGAGTGAGTTTTATTTATATTTACTGAAATTTCTCCTAAAGTTCCTTTTACATCAGAATAAATTGCCACTGTACCAACATTTGTAGAAGTATCTATTCCTAAAATTAACATAGTCCAAACAACTCCTTTTCTTTCTCTTGATTTCCAATAAATGAGATTATTAATTTTCTTGAATTTTCATCAAAATATTCTAATTTTATTTCAATATATTCTTTTGGTAGCTCAGATTCAATTATATTTGCCCACTCAACTAATACAACTCCGTCGCTGTTTAAATAATCTTCGTAACCAATTTCATAAATTTCTTCTGGACTTCCAAGTCTGTATACATCAAAATGATAAAGAGGTATTCTTCCTGAAAAATATTCTAGTACATAGTTAAAAGTTGGACTTTTTAAATTTTCTGTAACTCCCAATTCTTTTGCAAAATTTTGACTAAAAGTTGTTTTACCAGTTCCTAAATCTCCAATAAGTGCTATTAAATCTCCAGCATTTACATAGTTTGCTAGTTTTTTTGCAAAAATATTTATCTCATCAAAAGACATTACTTTTTCCATTATATCACTATCCTTGTATTTTCTTTACAATGTTTGTTGTAGATTTTCCCTCTACAAAAGATAAAATTCTAACTTCCCCACCATAACTTTCAACTATTTTGGTTTCTGGTAAGTCTTCTTTTTTGTAATCTCCACCTTTAACATGGATAGATGGTTTTAATGTAGCAATTAATTCTTCTGGTGTATCTTCTTCAAAAATAACTGTATAATCAACAGCTTTTAATCCGCTAAGCATCTCTGCTCTATCAAATTGATTATTGATTGGACGAGATTCCCCTTTTAATCTTTTTACAGAGGCGTCTGAGTTAACACCAATTATAAGGACATCTCCTTGTTTCTTTGCCTCATTTAAATATCTTAAATGTCCAACGTGCAAAATATCAAAGCAACCATTTGTAAAAACAACTTTTTTATTTTGAGATTTTAAAATTTCTACTAACTGTTTTCCAAACTCTTTGTCTATTAGCATTCTTCCTCCTTAATATTTCAATAATATTTTACCTTTCATTATACCATACTATAATGAAATCTAAAACAATTTTATTAAAGAAATTTTTTTATAAATATTTCAAAATTTATTGCAAAAAAATAAAAATTTTTCTTTTAATTTTTAGGTTTTTAAGTTACAATAGTATTGAAATAAAAAAATAATTTGAGGGGGACTTTATGGAAATTTTATCTAAGTTGGGATTTAAAAAGGTTGGAGAATGGAAAAAGCAAGAAAATAATCTATTTTTTGAAGTGGGAGATTTCAAAAAAGAGAATAAAATTGTCTATGCTTTTGTAGTAAATTCTTATGTAAAATTTATTGCATCAACAGATGATGTATTAGAATTTGCACTAAATTGCTATGTTTCTCCAAAAGATTTCGAGGCTGAAGAAGTACAAGTAAAAGAACTTATTTTAAAAACTTTAGATAATTCTCCAGTAGATATCTATGCACTAAAAAATACTAAGTTTTTTGGATTTAAAACTAGATACGAGAAACAAGATATCATTAAATTTATAAAAGAATTTAATGCTGAGTGGAATGAAGAAAATGTTGTAGACCGTATGAAAAAAATAGTACAAAAAGATAGAGTTGCAGTAAAAAAAGATCAAGAGGAAAAAGCAAAAATCGAGGAGATTATCGAAGAAAAACCAGAATTAAAAGAGGTTATAAAAGTAGAAAAACCTAAAAAAGAATATCAATCTTATATATTTATTCTTGGAAAAAGTTATATGGACAGAGGTTTCTTCAATTTAAAAACTGCTTACTCTGATTGTGTTGGAGATGACAAAGAGGACATCACAATAGTTGTTGGTGAAAAAGAAAATATCCAAGGTAGAATTAGTAGAACAGCTAACTCTTCAGGTACTCCAAGAATTATCGGAAACAAACCTTTAAAACTTTGGTTTGCTAAAAACTCTGAAGTTAATGGAGAGATAAAAATCACATTCATAAATAGAAAGAGAATTAAATTAGAAGCTGTATCTAAATAAATATATCTAAACTAGAGGGACTATGTATATTAGTCCTTTTTTTATTGAAAAATAAATAATATTTTTCATTCATTTAGTATCAAAAAAATCAACAATATTCTTTACAAATCCATTGAAATATAATATAATTGTATATCAAGATAAAAATTTATTTTGTACTAAAATTTAGTGATAATTTATAAAAAATAAAATATTCTAAGGGAGTTTAAATGAAAAAAATTATAACTTTTATATTTTTTCTGATGACAATAGTATCTTTTAGTGAGGATAAAAATATAACTTTAATTAAAAATTTAAAACTTTTAGTCAATGAAAAAACTTTTGTTAATAATAAAGCTACTGCTAAATCTTACGAGGTTACTTACTCTTTGCCAGATACTTTAAAAAAAGTTATGACTGAACCAAAATCACATAAGGGAGAGATTTTTATCTATAAAGATAATACAAAAACTGTATATCTTCCAATATTTGATCAAGTGATAAAAGAAGATAGTATTG
>Scooby_p2__coassemble_1378_pt1 | contig 12938 bp, 11 predicted proteins | sample Scooby_p2__metabat2_low_PE_014 | metagenome-assembled genome bin Scooby_p2 | reverse complement strand
CATCTTTCTTTTTTTAATAGAAAGTGTTAAAATATAATTCCTTGGCAGGGGAGCAAAAAAAGATGAAGCTGAATTTTTCAACCTCATCTTTTTTTATTTATGACTTTCACTTATATTTTATTAGATTATTCCTCTGTCTAACATTTTTTGAATAACGCTTTTAGCTATATTTATTCTTTCTTCTACTGTATCAACTCTTAAAAATTCATCTCTACTGTGAGCATCTCCACCAACTGGTCCAACTGCATCAACAACTCCAACTCCTAAAATTCCTAAGAAGTTTCCATCTGATACTCCACCAGCTAATTCCCAATCATATTCAACTCCTATTTCTTTTTTGCTTTCTTCAAATAAATCACGCAAAAGAGCTGATTTTTCATTTAATACAAGAGGTGGTCTGCAACCAATCTCTTCAATTTTAACTTTTATTCCAGCAACATGCGGATTTTCTTGAAGTCTATCCATTGTAGCTTTTATTTCATCAAAAAATTTTATATCATGAGAACGTCCTTCAAATTTAAAACAAGCATAATCAGATATCGTATTAACTCCTCTTCCCCCTTCAATCAATCCAACATTTAGAGAATTTTTTATATCCCAGTTATGAAGTTTTGAAAGTTCTGTTACCCAATGACAAGCCTCTAGTATTGCATTTATTCCCTCTTGAGGACAGTTTCCTGCGTGAGCAACTTTTCCAAAAAATTCTACTTTATATTTTATTAAACCTTTTCTTTCTATAACAGCATTTCCATTTTTTCTAGCTGGTTCAAATACAAAAGCATATTTTGTTTTCTTTCCAAATTTTTCAATGATTGGTCTTGAATAAATTGAACTTATTTCTTCGTCAGTATTCATTGAAAGAGCTATTGTAATGTCTTTATCTTTAAAATGATTAGCCACTTCAATCATTGATAAAACTCCTGATTTCATATCATAACTTCCCGGACCTGTTACAATATTTCCATCTTTTTTATATCCCCACTCTTTTACTGTTCCCTCTGGAAAAACTGTGTCGTTATGCCCCAAAAACATTAAATCAATATCTTCTGTATCTCTATTTTTAGCAATTAATACCGGATTTTTTCCATCATTTTGAGGATAAACTTCAACTATCCAATCATTTTCTAATTTTTTCTTAAAATATTCTGTAACTTTATTAACACCCTCTGGAGTATAACTTCCACAATCTATATTTACTAATGTTTCTAATTCTTCTAAAAATTTATTCATATTCATAATTTAATTCACTTCCTTTTTATATTATCCAAATAAAATCATATTCATTGTAAATATTGTTATAAGTCCACCAATCATTGGTATAGCTGTTCTTTTTACAACATCAAATGGAGAAACTTCAGAAATTCCTGTTACAGCAACGATAACTGAAGTAATTGGTGACATACTTCTTGCTACTCCTGCTGAAAGTTGCATTGGCATAAGCATAATAATTGGATTAATTCCTACTGATGCTGCCGCTGCTGGAGCTAATGCTGCAAAGGCGAAAAATGGAGCATTTCCTGATCCCATTATTACTGCTGAGAAAATTATAATAGCTGTCATTACAAATATCATTGCTTGAGCACCTAGTCCTGCTGATTTTGTAGAATCTATCAATGTAGAAATAAATCCTATTTTTGTTAATCCTAAAGCAAAGAATTGTCCTGCAACAACCATTGAAATAATATTAGCAAATTGAGTTCCCATTGCACCAAAAATTATTTTTAAATCTGTTAAAGTATTTTTTAAACTTTTTCTTCTAGTTCCTTCAATAATCATACTAACAGTGATACTGATAAACATTCCTTCAATAACTCCAAGTCTTATTTTACTTCCAGTCAATGGAGAACAGATTAAAATACTTACTAATGGTATAATCGGAAGTAAAGCATAGAATAAAGGCACGTCTTTTTTCTCTTTATCTTGAACTTTTGCACCCATATCAAAATTACCACTCAATCTTAATTTATTATCCATTCTTTTATTGATTATAAAATGTAATGTACTAATTACTATAACTGTTGCTATTGCAATTGGAATTTGATAATCTGCAAAGTATAAAGCCGCATCAATGTTAGCTGTCTTTGAAGCAAGAACTGCATTTCCTGATGCTGGTCCTAGGTCCAAACAACCTGTTGTTCCTATTACCGCTGTAGCTGCAAGAGGTGAAACTCCCAAAGAAACTAAGATTGGATAAATTGTTACCATCAATAATACTCCAAGTCCAGCTGCACTAGGAATAAATATATTTAACATTTGCCCTATTACATATGTAAAAGCCAAAACAACGTAAGGTGAATTTAATTTTTTTAAAGGTTTAGTTGCAAATCTAACTAACGAATCACTCGCTCCTATTGTATCCATATATTTTGCAAATGCTCCAACAACCATTATTGTAAATCCTAAGTTTCCTGTTGTTTTTATAAAATCTAATTTTAATTGAGCAAAAATATCAAGATATACTGATCCTGTTACTGTTTTTTCTATTATTGGAGTTCCTTTTAATAAAACTGAAAGAATTAATAAAATTCCTCCTCCTAACAATAAGGCTCCTTGTGCTTGATATTTTTTTACTATAAGATATCCTACCATAAATATAACTAATAAAGCTAATACAAATTCCATAAAACCCTCCCTTAATAAATATATTAATATATTAATTTTGTTTTAATATTTTATGCTTGAAATTAATCAAGCATTTCTTTAAATTATTTTCTTTTTCATCATTTTTATTATAACATTTCTTACTATATTTATTCTTTCTTCTACTGTATCAATTTCTAAATATTCATCTTTAGTATGACCTCCACCACCTACTGGTCCTACTGCATCGATAACTCCAACTCCTAAAATTCCTAAGAAATTAGCATCTGATACACCACCAACAGATTCCCAATCATAATATACTCCCATTTCCCCTTTTACTTCATCAAAAATATCTTTCAATAAAGCTGACTTTTCGTTTAGCACTAGTGGAGGTCTATATCCAATCTCTTCTATTTCTACTTTTACCCCTTCTACTAAAGGATTTTTTAGCAGATAATCCATTTTTTCTTTTATACTTTCAAAAAATTTAAGGTCATGTGAACGTCCTTCAAATTTTATTGTTGCTCTATCAGAAATAGTATTTACCCCTATTCCACCTTCCATTAATCCAACATTAAGTGAATTTTTTATATCCCAATTATGTAACTTTCTAAGTTCTACTATCCAATTAGCACATTCTAAATTAGCGTCTATTCCATCTTGTGGACAGTTTCCTGAGTGAACTGCTTTTCCTTTAAAATCTACTCTATATTTTACTAACCCTTTTCTTTCTATTACTTGATTTCCTGTTTGTCTTCCAGGTTCAAAAACTAAAGCATATTTTGCTTTTTTTCCATATTTTTCTATAATTGGTCTTGAGCCAACAGAACTTATCTCCTCGTCTGTATTCATTACGAGAGCTATTGTTATATCTTTATCTTTAAACTCATTTGCTATTTCAACCATAGATAAAACTCCTGATTTCATATCGCAAACTCCTGGTCCTGTTGCTATATTTCCTTCTAATTTAAAAGACCAATCTTTTAAAGTTCCTTCTGGAAAAACTGTATCGTTATGCCCAACAAACATAATGTCTATATCTTCTGTATCTCTGTTTCTCGCCACTAAAACAGGATTTTTACCATTATTTTGTGGATAAACTTCAACTATCCAATCATTTTCAAGTTTTTTCTTATAGTAATCTATAATTTTATTAGTTCCTTCAACACAATAACTTCCACTTTCAATATTTACTACTTCTTCTAAGTCTTTTAAATATTTTTCCAGATTCATTCTATACCTCCATATTTTGTTTTATTTCAGAAATAATTTTTCTGTTTCGTTTCTTATATACTAATATATTAGTATATTTTTTTGATGTTGTCAATAGTTTTTTTCAAAAAAATAAAAAAGCCGTGATTTTTTTCACGACCTCTCTTTTTATTGAAAATAACTTGGATTCTCTTCTATTAATTTCTCTACTCTTTGAGCTACTATAGAATAATGTTTTTGTATTGCCTCTTCTGCTTTTTCTGGTGTCCTATTTTTTATAACTTCATAAATTCTTCTATGACCTTCATACATAATATCATCTTTTAATATATTTTTAGAATTTAATTCTCTAATTCTTATATAATCATAAAAATTATTAGTCATAACTTCCAAAAATTCTGAATATTGAGCTCCCTCTGCAATTATCTCATGAAACTCCTTATCCAATCTACGGAACTCTCTATAGTTTCTACTTGTTTTTAAAACATATTCTTGTTGTTCCATATTTTGTTTTAATCTTTCCCTATATTCCTCTGTCATATTTACACAGGACATCTCTAATATTTTTGTTTCAACAAAAACTCTCAACATTCTTCCATACTTAAATTTTTTCTCATCAATCTTTGTTACAAAAGTCCCACTTTGAGGAAAGGTTTCTATTAATTTATCATGTTTTAATAGAATTATTGCCTCTCTTATAGGTGTTCTACTCATTTGAAGTGCTTCAGCAATCTTGGCTTCTTTTAATTCTTCACCTGGCTTCAACTCAAGGTATAATATATTTTCTTTCAAAATTTGATAAGCATAATCTGCATTTGACTTTCTTATTATATCCTTGTATATTTTCATACTTTTCTCCTTTTACCCTATTATACAACTGATATATCAGTTTCTATATATTATGGTAATATTATTTATAAAAAAAGTCAATCTTTTTATAAAATTTTATTTTTTAAAATTCTAATTTTTCTATTCTATCAAATGCCTCTTTTAAAATTTTTATATCCAAAGTACAAGCAATTCTTACAAAACCTTTTACTCCAAAAGAATCTCCGCTTACTACCATTATACCACATTTTTCTATAAGATAATCTCTAAACTCCTCAGCAGTCATTTTAGTTTTTTGAATATTAACAAAAAGATAAATTCCTCCCTCTGGTTTATGGCAGTCTAAAAATTTTATATTTTTAATTCTTTCATAAGAATATTCTACTCTATCTTTAAAAATTGGAACTATTTGAGATTTTAAACGGTCAAAATCCTTTAAAGCATACATAGCACATCTTTGGGAAACTGAGGGAGCACTATAAACTATCGCCTCATTTATATAATTTACACAATCTATAATCTCCTTTGCCCCTATCATATAACCTATTCTCCAACCAGTCATTGCAAAGTTTTTTGAAAAACTACAAACTGATACTGTTCTTTCTCTCATACCTGGCAAAGTAATTATTGGATTAAATTTTTTTCCGTAAGAGAAAAAATCATAAACATCATCAGCTATCACAAGAATATCATATTTTATAGCAAACTCTCTTATTATATTAAGACTTTTTTCATTGTAGAAAACTCCTGTTGGATTTGAAGGAGAGTTTACAACTATTGCTTTTGTTTTTGATGTAACTACTTTTTCTAAATCCTCCATTACAAGTTGAAATCCATTTTCAAATTTTGTTTCAACTATCACAGGTTTTCCATTAGAAAGATTTATTTGGTCAGCATATACTGGAAAAAACGGAGCAAGTAAAATAACTTCATCATCTGGATTTAATATACTTTTAAATAAAAGATAAAGTCCATGACAAGCCCCTGATACTACCATTACATTTTCTGGAGTAAAATCATAATTTTCAAAATTTTTACTGTGATATTTACAAATCTCTTGACGAAATTCTAAATATCCATAAGAATTAGTATAGTGAGTATGACCATTTTTAGCATCAACCATTGTTTTATTTATAAGTTCCTCATCTGTATTGACATCTAAATCTCCTATCCCCAAATTTATAGGAGTGTATGGACAATCTTTTGAAAAACTTTTATTTCCCATTGAATAACTTCTTGTTTTAAATCTATCAGCTATAAAACTTTTCATCTCTCCTCCATATTATTTAAGATTTAAAATTATATCTTTTAATCCACTCATATCAAAATCAAAATCTATCAAATCTGGTCCAGCTAATATCTCTTTTATAATTTCATTTTCTTTTTCAAAAAACTCATCTAATATTACAACATCAGAAAGTTTTTGAGGAAAATTCATATCTGTATAAAATTTTGATAACTCTTTATATTCATCAAATCTTTTTTCCATAAGAAGTTGAACTAAAATTCCAAAAGCCACAACTTCTCCGTGAAGATGTTCTTTCTCTATTCTTGGTAAAACTGTTAATCCATAAAATACTGAATGAGCTATCCCACCATTTAAAAATTCATCAACAAGATTTGAAACCATACCAGTATTTACAATTATTGCTAAAACTACTTTTTTAAATTCCTCATTTATCTCAGGATTTTCATATGCTTTTATTCCATTTGTTATGATTATATCTCTACAAAGTTTACTAAGTTCTACTCCCATCGAGCTTGGGAAATTAATATCTATATTTTTATTTTTTAGATATTCAGCTTTTAATCTTACTTCATAAAATTTAGCTAAAGTATCCCCCATTCCTGCCCAGATATATTTTTTTGGAGATTTTTTTATTGTTTCTAAATCTATAAATATTTTTTTAGGCGGTACATCATATAAACAAAACTCTTTAAAAGTTTTATCATTGTTATAAACCACAGAAAGAGCAGATGTCCCTGCACAAGTAGATGCAATAGTTGGCACAACAAATATATCTTTTTTTAATTTTGATGCCACTATTTTTGCTGTATCAATAGCTTTTCCACCACCTACTCCTAAAACTAAATCAAAATCTTTATCTTTTGCAAAATTTATTATTTCATCAGCATGTTCATAAGAACATTCCCCTTGATATTTTGTAATAGAATATTTTTTTAATTCCAATACTTTTAATAAATTTTCTTTTACTGCCTCGTAAGATTTTTCTCCAGTTACCACAAGAATATTTTTATACTCTTTAAGTTCATTTTCTAATTTTCCCCAAATATTTTTATCAACATAATATGATGTAAATGAAAATCCCTCAAACATTTTTACCACCCTTTTATATTATAATCCATATTTTTCTTTTAATTTTGCAACAGTACCATCTTTTAACATCTCATCAATAACTTTATCATATTTTTCCTTTAACTCTTTACTATCTTTATTGAAAGCAATAGCTTTTGGTTCTCCTGTTAAATTTCCAACAATGACTAACTCTTGATTATTTTCTACAAATTTTTTAGCTACGCTTTCATCTAAAACCATTCCATCTATTTTATTTGATTTTAATGCTACTAAAGCTCCTGTATTTGAAGAGAATGGAACAACATTTGCTCCCACTATTTTTCTAGCTGATGCCTCTTTTGTAGTCCCAAGTTCTACACCATAACTTTTTCCAGATAAATCATTCATATCTTTTATAGGATTAGATTTATTTGTGATGATAGTAGCATTTGAAGTTAGATATGGGATAGAGAAAGATACTGCTTTTTCTCTCTCAGGAGTAGCACTCATACCAGCTATAACCACATCAATTTTTTTAGTTTGAAGAGCTGGAATAAGTCCATCAAAATTCATATTTGACCATTTATATTTCATTCCTATTCTTTTAGAAATTTCTTCAATAATCTCAGCATCAAGCCCAGAAATTTTTCCATCTTCCATATATTCAAAAGGTGGATATTCTGCATTTGTCCCTACTACATAAACTTTATTCTCTTTTTCTCCACCACAAGCAACAAACATAAATAAAGCAACTAACATTAAAAATATTTTTTTCATAAAACAACCTCCTAAAAAATTTAATTAAAATAAAAAACACCATATTCCCTAAAGAAATGGTGTTTTAGCAACTTAAATTATATAAAAATATACGAAAATAAAATGCTTACAGACTTTCTCTATGCACAGGAATATATAAAAAACTATTTAATTTTGAAATATTCCTTAGCCCTCTTAATAGCATTTTGTCCTCCTTATAATTCTCTTTGTTTATTTGAAAGTGATTATATTATATTTTTTCTAAAAAGTCAACATTTATTTTAATATTTTTTATTTTTCTATTTTATTTTGTGGCTCGTGAAAAAGTTCTGAGAAAGTAGCCAAGTTTTGTAAATCACTTGGTATGATAATTTTTGTAGCTTTTCCATCAGCAACTTTAGCAAATGTTTCCATACCTTTTAATGAAAGTACAGCTTTATCTGCTCCAGCCTCTTTAAGAAGTTTTATTCCCTCTGCTTGAGCTGTTTGAATTTTTAAAATCGCCTCTGCTCTACCTTCAGCCTCTCTTATTTCAGCCTCTTTTTTAGCCTCAGCTCTTAAGATTGCAGCTTCTTTTTCTCCCTCTGCCACAAGGATAGCAGATTTTTTTTGCCCCTCAGCTTTAAGGATAGATTCTCTTCTTTCTCTTTCAGCTTTCATTTGTTTTTCCATTGCCTCTTGTATCTCAGCTGGTGGAATTATATTTTTTAATTCAACTCTGTTGATTTTTATTCCCCAAGGGTCTGTGGCTTCATCTAAAATTGACCTCATCTTAGTATTGATTGTATCTCTTGATGTTAAAGTGTGGTCAAGCTCCATTTCCCCTATAATATTTCTAAGAGTTGTGGCTGTAAGATTTTCTATTGCATTAAGAGGTCTTTCAACTCCATAAGTATAAAGTTTTGGGTCTGTGATTTGGAAATAAATAACAGAATCTATCTGCATAGTAACATTATCTTTTGTAATAACAGGTTGTGGTGGAAAATCTAAAACTTGCTCTTTCAAAGATATTTTTTTCGCTATTCTATCTATAAAAGGCACTAAAACATTTAAACCAACGTCCCAAGTTGTAAGATAAACTCCTAGCCTTTCAATTACATACGCTTGTGATTGTGCAACTATTCTTACATGAAATGCAACCAAAACTATAACTATAAAAACAAGTATAAATATAAAAAACATAAATTACCTCCTAGTTGTCTATTTTTTCTAATATAAGTTTGTTACCTTCGATTTTTATCACTGTGGCAATATCTCCAGTTTCTAAATCATCTACTGAAATACACTCCCAATATTTTCCGTCAAGAGTAACAGTATATATTTTTACACTACCTCTTGTTTCTTTTTTCTCAATCTTTACCTTTTTACCACTTATTCTGTCCAAACTTTTTGATTTTGGTTTTAAAAATTTCACAGCAATTTTTCTGATAAAAATAAGAGCTAGTCCAGAAGTTCCAACAAAAATATAAAATTGATTTACAAGTTCTAGCTTATGAAAAAACATAGTTACAAAAGCTCCCAGAGCAAACCATATTGATATAAGTCCAAAACTTAATCCCTCTATTATTAAGAACACAATTCCTACTATAAACCAATTTAACATAAAAATTATCTCCTTTTCTATTTTTAAATGGTTGTATATCTATATTAGTAAGACGTTTTAGAATAAAAAAAGTTTAATTTCTAATTTTTTATCTCAGTTTATAAAACTTTGAAAATCCATAGCAAATTGCTACTGAACCTTTTTCTTCTAACAAATCTACTCCATCTTTTTTTGCACTACAGATTACATTATAGATTGAACTTACTGAGATATATTTATGGTACAAATCATTTAAAATATTTCCCTTATCAATCTCCTCATTAACTATTTTTTTTATTTTGTAATAACTTCCTATCTGACTTTTATTAAAATCATTTACCTCTTTATCTCCAAAATATATAGTTACTTTTTCTGGATATGTTATATCTGGAAAAGCTCTTTCTGCACAAATCTCTGGAATAAAACTGATAAGCTCCTCTGCTAAATCATAGTCCCCTATTTTTTCACCAATTTTATCTATAAGTCTGTCGTATTCCTCGCCAGTTTCACATTTATCGAAAGTATAAGCTGTATCTAAAATATATTTTCTAAGTTCCTCGTCAGAATATGGATAAGGAGTATAAGTTTCTTTATCTTGAACAGCAAAGAAAAATTGTTTCTTAGAACCAAATTTTTCTGTTTTCCATTTTTTAGTTTTTTCCTCTATCATCTCTCCCAGCTCTTTTATTGGCTCATCATTTATTCTACATTCACAGCTTGTATATTCTCCATTTTTTGAGGCAAAAACTTTTATATAGATTATTTTTTGATTTCCCATATATTTTGGAACTTCATCTTTTATAATCTCCCAAAACTCATCTGTTTCTTGATTTTTTTCTAGCTCTCCCATTCCTACAACATCACTTTTATAAATTTTCCACTTATGTTTTCCAGAAAATTCACTTATTATTTCACAAAAATTTTCTCCATTTGCTATATATCTTATTCCAGTTAGTAGTCCATATATAAAACTTGCCTCAGCATTTTGAAGTGAGTTTCTTCTACTTTTCCCAAAACACGCACAAGTTTCATCAATCTTTCTATCCCAATTATCAGAAAAAAGAAAATAACGAATGATTGCTGTATTTTCCTCTGCTCTTACAACTTTTGGTTTGATTGAAAGAGAATATTCTGGAATAAATAACTGATTGTCTCTTATTTCACTTTTTTCATCTATTATTTTTTTCATATTTTCCAATAAAAAATAATTCAAATCTTCCATTGGAATACTTGCAAAATCTCTTGCCATATCCACTCCTTATTTTATTTCAATTATTTCATTTTTATTGCAATTTTTATTACTCCATCTTTTTTATTTTCAAAAATATCATAGGCTTCCATTATATTTTCAAAATCCATTCTATGAGTTATGATAGATGTTAAGTTTATTTTTTTCTCCTCTATGTATTTCATTATTTTGTCACAATAAATTCCGTCAACTCCTCCAAATTTTATTATAAGATTTTTTCCATAGATATTTGGAAGTGGTAGAATTTGATTTTCTTCATACATAGCTACTAATACAACAGTGGCATTTGGACGAGCTAAGTCTAATGCCATATTAAAAGTATCTTTTCCACCTGCCACTTCTAATACTTTGTCTGCTCCTCTACTATCAGTTAATTTTAAAATTTCTTCTTTTATATTATCTTTTGAAGAGTTTAAAACAATATCTGCATATCCATTTTCTTTTGCAAGATTTAATCTATTATCATCAATATCAATTGCAATTATTTTCTTTGGCTCAAAAAGTTTTGCACACATCATTGTACAAAGTCCTGTTGGTCCTGCACCAATTACAACAACTGTATCTTCTTTTGAAATTTCTCCAATTTTACAAGCCCAATATCCTGTGGATAACAGATCTCCTGTAAAAAGTGCCTCTTCATCTGTTACAGAATCAGGAATTTTTGTCAAGCAATTATCTCCAAAAGGAATACGAACATATTCTCCCTGCCCTCCATCAATTCTACAACCTAAAGCCCAACCACCATTTTTATCTGTACAATTATTTACATAACCTTTTTTGCAATAAAAACACTCTCCACAAAAAGTTTCACAATTTACTGCTACTCTATCTCCTATTTTAAATTTTTTTACAGCTTTTCCTACTTCTTTTATCTTCCCTACAAATTCGTGACCAAGGACTGTATTTTTCACAGCTCTTGGTACAAAACCTTTTTTTATATGAATATCGCTAGAACAGATTGTTGTAAGAGTAACTTCTAACAAAACATCTGTATCTTCCAATATTTTTGGCTCAGCTCTCTCCTCAAGAACTAAATTTCCTACATCTTTAAATACTACTGCTTTCATATGTCTCCCCTTTTCTTTCATTTTTAAAAATAGGATTTTTTATAATTTTTATTATAAGTGGAATAACCATTACAACCCAAACTATTGGCTCTGATATAATTATTCCAAAATATTCTAAACTCGGCACTAAAAATATAACTACTGAGATTTTTCCAATAAGTTCCAATCCACTGGAAAAAATCGGTGTAAAATGATCTCCTATCCCTTGCATAGCATTTCTAAGAATTGAAATAGTGGCTGGAACAAAATAAAATATTGTATTTATTCTTAGATATTTTTGTGAAGTTAAAATTATCTCTCTGTTAGTTGTACCAGTTACCATATAAATTAAAAAAGGTGCTATTGTATAACTTAAAATTATTACTATTACACTCCAACCCCAAGTTATAAAAAGTGCTTCCCATATCCCTTTTTTTATTCTTTCTGGCTCATTTGCTCCTTTATTTTGTCCACAATAAGTAGCCATTGTTATTCCGAAAACTGAGAATGGCAACATAAAAAATTCTGTTAATTTTCTACTAGCTGTATGTGCCACTATTATATTTGTTCCAAATGTATTTATAGCTGTTTGAAGTGCCAAAGTTCCAAAAAATACTAATGACATCATCATTGCCATTGAAAATCCAGAATAAAAAAGTCTTTTCAAAAGTTCCAATTTTATAAAAAAATCTTTTTTCTCAACTCTAAAGATTGGATATTTTTTCCACATATAAATTATACAAAGTAAAACTGAAAATCCTTGGGAAATTACTGTGGCAAGTCCAGCTCCACTTACACCTAAATCAAGTTTTAAAATAAAAAACAGATCTAAAAATATATTAAGACCACAAGCAATTATTAAAAACATAAGAGGTGCAAAAGTATCTCCAATAGCTCTTAAAATTCCTGCAAAAGCGTTATAAAACATTGTGGCCGTAATCCCCAAAAGTATAACTTTTATATAAAGAGTTGAATTTTGGTATAACTCCTCTGATATATTTAAAATTTTCAAAATCTCATCTAAAAAACTAATACTTATTACAGAAATAATAATTGAGATAACAAGTCCTAAAAAAAGCGAACCTGCCACTGTCTTTTTTATTTTCTTCTCATTTTTTTCTCCAAATTGTTGAGCCACCACAATGGAAAATCCATTTGTCATTCCTGATAAAAATCCTATTAAAAGTGTACTTATAGAAGTAGTAGCTCCAACTGATGCCAATGAACTTTCCCCTAAGGTACTTCCTACAATTCTTGTGTCTGCTAAGCTATAAAAAAGCTGAAAAATATTTCCCAAACAAACTGGTAAAGCAAATTTTATCATTTGTTTTATGGGATTTCCTGTTGTTAAATCTATCATATTCTCCCCTTAAAAATTTTTTGTAT
>Scooby_p2__coassemble_1228_pt1 | contig 14077 bp, 8 predicted proteins | sample Scooby_p2__metabat2_low_PE_014 | metagenome-assembled genome bin Scooby_p2 | reverse complement strand
AAAAATTATAAAAATTCCTGATATTATTATCATAATAAGGCTTATAAGGTGAGGAGCTCTAAGACCCATAAACATTAAATCCTCAGCTCTAAAGAAACTTACAAAAATTCTTATAAGACTATAAATTATTATATATGAACACCAAACCACTCCCACTGGATAATCTTTTTTTCTAAGGAAAAACCAAATAAAAATAAATCCAATAAAATTTAAAACAAGTTCATAAAGCATAGCTGGGTGAAGTGGAAGATTTGGAAATTCTTCCCCTGCTGGTGAAGAAAGTGGAAAAACTAATCCCCAAGGCACTTTCTCTGTATATTTCATTTTTTCTTCTAGTGGTAGACTTTGATAAAAATTAAACCACTGATAAAAATTTGGTTTTAATGAAAAAATATATTTATATGGTGTAAAAGTAGGAACTCCATAAATCTCTCCATTCATAAGATTTCCTATTCTTCCTATCCCTTGACCCAAAATAAGTGGACTTGCTGCAAAATCTCCAAGTTGCAATGGATTTATTTTTTTTATATATCCGTAGATACAAGTTCCGATTATCCCTCCGATTATTCCTCCGTGAATAGCCATTCCACCTTTCCAAACAGCTATAATATCAGCAGGGTATCTTAAATAATAATCTAAATTAAATAAAACATAATAAAGTCTTCCACCTAAAAGTCCTGAAATCATTGCTACAAAAGCATAATTTTCCACCAACTCTGGAGAAAAGCCTTTATCTTTTGCAGCTTTTTTTCCAAGCTCTATTCCAAGTAAAAAAGATATTGCATACATCATTCCATAATAGGTAATTTTTATTTTTCCTATGGCAAAAAATATTGGATTCATCTTTCTATCTCCTATAATTTTGTTGTTTATTTATAAGTAAGTTTACCACGTTAAAAAAATTTTTGCAATAAATAAAAATAAAACAGAGAGGGGCTAACAATCTGCTTTATTTTTAACATATATAAGTTTAAGGAAACAAGACGGTAAAATCTTATAGGAATGTTTTAGAAATACCTATCTTTGTATGGATAGATTATAACAATAAATTTGCTTTTTTTGAAATATTAATTTATAATACTACTATAAGAAAAACTTATAAAGGGCGTGGAAGATTTATGACATTAAAAGATATGGAATATGTTTGCTGTATAGCTGAATTCAATAATTTTTCAAAGGCAGCAGAAAAATTATTTGTCAGTCAATCAGCACTTAGTCAATCCATAACAAAATTGGAAGAAGAACTTGGATTACAACTTTTTAGAAGAACTAGCAAAGGGGTTTTTTTGACATATGCTGGAGAGATTTTTTTGGAAGAGAGTGAAAAAATAATATCTCAAACTAAAATCTTTAAAGAAAAACTTGAAAATCTTTCCTCTTGTAAAAAAAGAACTCTTGGTATAGGAGCTTATCAATTTTATGGAAGATATTTTTTCCCAAAAATTATTCCAGAATTTAATAAACTTTTTCCAGATGTTCAAATAAAAATAATCGAAGATTCTCAATATAACTTAGAAAAAATACTTTTAGAAGATGAAGTAGATTTAGTTATATCCGCATTTTTAGATTTTAACCCAAAAATTGTATATAAAAAACTTTTCACAGAGGATATTCTTCTAGCTGTACCAAAATCAAATCCTCTTAATCAAAAAATAAAAGATGAGATTATTGACCTTTCTATCTTTAAAAATGAAAGTTTTATACTACTTATGAAAGGTATAAAAGCTAGAAAAAATATTGATAAAATCTGTGAATCACTAAGTTTTAATTTACATTGTATCTTGGAAACAAAAGATTTTGAAACTGTTAACTCTCTTGTTGACCAAAATATGGGGGTTGGTTTTGTTCCAAGCTCTGTTGAAAAACTTGAGGGAATAAAATATTATAAAATTAAAAATGCTTATAGCAGTAGAGAATTTTTTATAGCCTATAAAAAATCAACTCAAAAGCCATATATAATATCTGAGTTTACTAAAATTGCTTTAACATCTATTGAAAAAAAATAATTTTTTTATTAAAAAGGTAGGAAAAATATGTATAAAATTTTAAAGAAAAAATGGCTTAGTAAAAATATTTGTCTTATGGAAGTAGAGGCAAAAGACCTTTCCCTTTCTGCAAAACCGGGACAATTTCTGATTGTAAAAAAAGATGAATTTGGAGAGAGAATACCACTTACTATATGTGACTACGACGTAGAAAAAGGAACTGTTACAATAGTTTTCTTCGTTCTTGGAAAAAGTACAAAGGATATTGGAACTTTAGAAGAGGGAGAATATTTCCAAGATGTAGTTGGACCTTTAGGAGTAGAAAGTGAATTTTTACACGAAGATTTGGAAGTTTTAAAAAATAAAAAAGTTTTATTTGTTGGTGGAGGAGTTGGGACAGCTCCAATCTATCCTCAAGTAAAATGGTTTGCAAAAAATGGTTTAAAAGCTGATGTTATTGTTGGAGCAAAAACTAAAGAACTTTTAATTTTAGAAGATGAATTAAAAAATGTAGCGGATAATCTATATATCGCCACTGATGACGGCTCTTATGGTTTCCACGGACTTGTAACTGATGTGATAGATGATTTGATAAAAAATCAAAACAAACATTATGACCACGTTGTTGCAATTGGTCCTATGATTATGATGAAATTTGTTTGCCTAAAAACAAAAGAATATGGAATAAAAACTACTGTAAGTTTAAATCCATTGATGGTTGATGGAACTGGAATGTGTGGAGCTTGTCGTGTAAGAATTGGAGATAAAATAAAATTTGCTTGTGTTGATGGACCAGAATTTGACGGACACTTAGTAGATTTTGACGAGGCTATGAGAAGACAAAATATGTATAAAACTGAAGAGGGAAGAGCAATGTTAAGAGAATCTGACGGAGCTACTCACTCTGCAAAAGATTGTCCAATAGATTCTCACGAAGAGCAAGATTTAGAATCTTTACCCAAAAATAAAAGAGTACCTGTAAGAGAACAAGACCCAAAAGTTAGAGCAACTAATTTTAAAGAGGTTACTTTTGGATATACTTTAGAAGAGGCTAAACGTGAAGCATCAAGATGTCTTAATTGTAAAAATCCTCTTTGTATGCAAGGTTGTCCTGTTTCAATAAATATTCCTGCATTTATTCAAGAGATAAAAAATGGAAATATTGAAGAGGCTGGAAAAATTCTGATAACTTATACATCTTTACCAGCAGTTTGTGGTAGAGTTTGCCCACAAGAAACTCAATGCGAAGGAAAATGTATATTAGGAATTAAAGGAGAGGCTGTTGCTATTGGAAAATTAGAAAAATTTGTAGGAGATTATCTTTTAAAAAATCCTATTGAAATAAATGTTCCTGAAAAAAATGGACATAAAGTTGGAGTTATTGGAAGTGGACCTGCTGGACTTACTGTGGCAGGAGATTTAGCAAAAATGGGGTATGATGTTACTATTTTTGAGGCACTTCACAAAACTGGTGGAGTTTTAACTTATGGAATCCCAGAGTTTAGACTTCCAAAAGATGAAGTTGTACAAAAAGAGATAGAAAATATTAAAAAACTTGGAGTAAAATTCAAGACAAATGAGATAATCGGAAAAACAAAACTTATAGATAAACTTTTAGATGAAGAGGGATTTGATGCAGTATTTATTGGAAGTGGTGCTGGACTTCCAAAATTTATGAATATTCCGGGAGAAAATCTAAATGGAGTTTTATCAGCTAATGAATTTTTAACAAGAGTAAATCTTATGAAAGGTTACTTAGATAATTATGAAACTCCTGTAAAAGTTGGAAAAAAAGTTGCTGTTATCGGTGGTGGAAATGTTGCTATGGACGCTGTAAGAACTGCAAAAAGATTAGGAGCTGAGGCTCACATTGTTTACAGAAGAAGTGAAAAAGATTTCCCTGCTAGACTTGAAGAAGTACATCACGCAAAAGAAGAGGGAGTTATAATCGACCCACTTACACTACCAAAAGAAATCTTAGGAAATGAAAAAGGTGAGGTTATCGGTATGAGATGTATCCATACAAAACTTGGAGAACCTGACGCATCTGGTAGAGCATCTTTTATAGAAATTCCTGAATCAGAATTTATAATGGAAGTGGATACAGTTATAATGGCACTTGGTACTTCTCCAAATCCATTAATCTCATCTACTACAAAAAATCTTGAAACAAATAGATGGAAATGTATTGTGGCTGATGATTTTGGACAAACTTCAAGAGAGGGAGTTTTTGCAGGGGGAGATGCTGTTTCTGGAGCTGCCACTGTAATTTTAGCTATGGGAGCTGGTAAAAAATCAGCAAAAGCTATTGATGAATATATAAAATCTAAAAAATAATTTTTTAAGGCTCGGAATTTTTCTGAGCCTTTTATATTTTATAAAACAAAAAAGATGCTGACCAAAACAACATCTTTGTTTATTTTTTGAGTGGCGATTCTGACGCGAATTGAACGCGTGACCTACGCCTTAGGAGGGCGTCGCTCTATCCAACTGAGCTACAGAATCGTACCAATTACTCTTTATTATAACTATATTTTGTGAAAAATGCAAGTCTATTTTTCCAATATCCCCTTTAATCCATATGAAAAATGTTTCTTTCCAAGCCAACTAATAAGTTTTAATTTTGTAGAATAATCTTCAAAAAGATTTGATTTTTCTAAATGATTTACAACCTTAGAAAATTTTATTAACTCCTCCATAAAATGTGCATCACTACCAAAAGTTACCTCTTTTTCATATCTTTCTTGTACATCTTTTGCAATTTTATTTCTAAAATTTGGAAGAGCATGATTATGAATCTCTATTGCATCAACTCTGGCAATAACATTATAGATATAATCTTTATTTTTCAAAAAATTCTTTTGAGCAAGTCCTGCTATATGAGGAATTGATTTATAGCATTTAAAATTTTCCAAAGCTCTCAAATAATAATGAATATCTTGATGAGTTTTAGACATTCTATATCTATTTTTATTTGGCTCAATAAAAGATTTATAAAAATAAATCAAATCATCTTCAGTTTTAAAATAAACTAACATTTCAAATCCATCTACACACCCAAGCTCAATCCCCGGAACTACATTCACTCCCATTTTTCTAAGTAAAATATTTCCTCCAATAGCGTTGTGATCTGTGACAGCTATCAAATAACTTTTATCTTTCAAATATTTTTCTAAAGCTCGACAGTTTATAAAACCGTCAGAGTAGTTTGTATGAATATGTAAATCTATAACTTTTTCTTCGCTATTTTTTTCAACATAAAATTCTTGAAAAAATTCATTTAATTTTTGGTCTTTCATAATACTCCTCCTAGCTTTTCAATAGATTAAATAATAGGAGACATCAATCTTGAAACAGACTCTTTTACTTTTTCTATTATACCTCTCTCTTTTACCATCATTTTTGTTATAGCTTCACTATTTGATAAATCTTCAAAAAATAGTTGTCTTAAATATCCAATAAGTTCTATATCATATATCATATAATTTATTTCAAAATTTTGATAAAGACTTCTATAATCAAAGTTTGAACTTCCAAAAGATGCAATCTCATTATCTATAATAAGCATTTTACTATGTAAAAATCCACCATTATATTTATAGATTTCTGCTCCTCTTTCAAAAAGTTCTATAGAAAAGTTTTGGTTTGCCCAATAAACAAAAGGATGGTCTGGTTTATCAGGTATTACTATTTTTACTTCAATTCCAGATGCAAGAGCTATTCTCAAACAATCTAGCAATAAATCATCTGGGACAAAATATGGACTTTCTATATATATACTTCTTTTGGCTTCCATTATCATTTTTATATAAGAATCTCTTATGGTTCTGTTCTCATAGTTTGGTCCACTACTAATAAGTTGAACTGCATTGACATCATATTTTTTAAAATTTTCATAGATAATGTCAACTTTTTTTCTAAGAACTCTATCAGTTTCAACATAGTCCAAATGTTTTTTCTGTAAGAAACTCCACATTATATAAAATTCTCTCTCTATATCAACAGATGCTTCTCCCTCAATTCTCGCTCCAGTATCTCTCCATTTACCAAAATCACTATTTCCTATATATTCATCTCCAATGTTAAATCCACCTGTATATGCTATTAGACTATCAATTACACAAATTTTTCTATGGTCACGATAATTTGCTCTAATATTTCCTATTTTTATTAGAGGAAAATTTGATGGAAAAAATACTTTAAGTTCTACTCCGCTTTCTTTTAAAGATTTTTTTCTAGCTCTTTTTAATTTTCTAGTTCCTATACCATCAACTATAATTTTTATTTTTACTCCCTCTTTAGATTTTTTCTCTAAAAGGTCGTAAAATTTTCCACCAAGTTTATCATCACTAAAAATATAATATTCCATATTGATAGTTTCTTTTGCATTTTCTATATCTCTTAACATTCCCTCGAAAAATGAGTTCCCCTCTTTGAAAAAACAAACTGTATTATAATATGTAACTTTATTTCCAATGGTTGTACTTATATAATTTGTAAGTTGATTTCTCTTTTCAACGAGCTTTATTTTATAATTATCACTTTTATAAAGCTCTTTGAAAAAAGTTCTTGAATAAAACTTTTTAACTTTTCTTCTTTTGTAAAATTTAAGTCCAAAAAATAGATAAGCTAAAAATCCTAAATAAGAGGTAAGAAGAAGTAATGTTATCCAAAATAAAGTGTACATCGGTCTTTTTCTTTCTAGGAAAAGTACAATCAAAGCAAAAACAATATTTATAAAAAAAACTGAGTCTTTTAAGATAGCTAACATTTTTTCCCTCCCTCATTTTATTTAATATATTATACCACCTTTTTTCCTCAAATAATATAAATATTGTTGACTTTAAAAGGATAAAATACAAAAAAGTAATTGAGAAATTTACAAATTTGGTATATACTTATTATATAAAGAACAATTTTGGAGGAGAGATTAGAATATGAACTTTTTTGATGACATTAAACTAGAAAAGAAATTTAACTTGATTACGGCAAACTTTTACAAAGAATTGGATTCTTGCCCAAGTAGGGTTAAATTATCTGATTTTATTCTAAAATCTTTTAATTACTCAAATGTAAATAATTTAAAAATAGATTCTCTTTTTGAAGTAAGTCAGACTTTTATCGACCAAGTAGTTTGCACAAAATCTGGACTTTTCAAAAAGATTCAATTTTTGTATGAGAATAAAAAATTTGATTTAGGATATATTAACTCTTTAATTGATGACAATAGAATTTCATCTATTGTTAATATTAACTATGATAACTCTTTTTGTGAAAATCCTAAAGCAATAAAAATCTCTCCATTTGATAAAACTTCTTTTACAGTAGGAAAATCTAAAATTTACAAACCTTTAGGAGATTTGGTTACTGCTGATACTTGTGTTATCACTAAACAAGATTTTAGAAAATTAAAAGTTTTACCTTTCTATAAAAATTATTTTGATGGAATTAGATATGAATTAAAACTTAGAAAAAATATTATTTTAGCTTTTGATATTGAGGATTCTGATTTCTTTGAAATTCTTGATTTTATCTTTGGAGATTATCCAGAATCTTTAAATGATATATATATGGTAGTTAAAAATACTATCACTGATAATAAAATTTTAAACTTTATAAAAAAATATAATATCCAAATTTTAAAATATGATTCTTTAGAGTTTTTAGAAAAACTTGAGACTTCTCTAAATATTGATCCTGAAATTTTAGAAGAAAATAAAAAAGAGGTTATGGAAGAACTTAGAGAAGAAATTCAATTTTCTCTTTTTGAACAACCAATAAATGAAAATGTTATTGAAGAAAAGAGCGAAGATGAAAAAAAAGAAGAAGAAAAAATCGAAGAAATTAGCCAAAATATTGAAGATGAAAAAACTACTGAAGAAGAAAAAGAAGAAATCCAAGAGATAAAAGAGGATAATTCTTTAGAAAATATAGAAGAAGATAATGAAGAAACTATCATTGAAGAAAGTTCTCCTAAAACAGAAATAGAAACAGTTAATACTTTTAAATCAACAGAGGATAGATTTGCTGAGTTAAAAGAAAAATTAAATAAGATAGCTAAATCTATTGAGGGATTTAAAGAAGTTTCTGAGTTTGTTGAAACTGTTAAATCTGAAGATATTCCTTGTGAAGAAGAAAAAAATGAGGAAGTAACTGAAGAAATAAAAAATAATTCTAGTGATATTGAAACTTTAGAAGTTGTTGAAAATATTGAAGAAGATAAAAAAGAGGAAATAGAAAATATCTCTAATATAACTGAAAATATAGAGGAAAATAAAATTGAAGAAGTAGAAGATATTGAAAATATTTCTAACGAAAAAATAGTTGAAGAAATAAAAGATGAAGAAGTTGTTGAGAATATAGAAAATACTCCTTGTGAGGAAGATTTATCTATTGAACCAATAGAAGAAATAAAAGAAAATATTTCTGAAGTTGAGGATAACTCTGATAAAGAAATTATTGAAGAAGTAAAAGAGGAAGTAATTGAAACTACTCCTATCGAAATAGTAGAAGATAAAAAAGATGAAAATATTTGTGAAACTGTTGAAGAAATTATTCCAAAAGAATTAACTCTTGAAAAAAATGAATTTAAGTTAGAAACAGCTCTTGAACAAAAATATTCATCAAGTGGACTTAACTCTTTCCCAATCTTCGCTAGCAATATTCCAGAAGATATCGACCTTTCTGAAGTAGAGATCGTTGGAAGTGCTGAAATGAAAATTGGAGAGCATACAAACAGTAGTTTTATGAGAATTTTATCTACAAAAGATAAATCAACTTCTCTTCTTGAAATAAAATCAAGAGAATTAAGATTAAGATTTAGTATTATTTATGATACACCAGGAATGTTCAAAGTTACTAGTGATTATCTACACTATGAAATCTCTACTAGCACAACTCACGGAAGAGCAATCGTAGTTTTAGAGATGTTAGAATCACTATTTGGTGGAACTCCTATGGAATTTTCATTTAAAAATCTTTCAGGACAAATATCTTTAAATAATCCTACTGAATTAATAAAAATAAAATCTGCTTTAAATTTATTTAGACTTGCAAAAACAGCTGGAATAAAAATCCAAATGAATAAATTAGAAAATATTCAAGAAATTTTCTATAAATTAAATCTTGAAGTTTTATTACAAGATAAAAATTATTCAACTTGGTGTAACTATGAAACAGATAGAAAAGATATAAATATTGGAGATAAACTTACTTTTAGAAGAGTTTTCTCAATAGATAAGAAAAATATTGAAGAAGTTATAGTTCTTAAAAAGCCTGTAGCTGAAAAAGATATAGTAGATAATAAAATCATTGGAAAAAGCAAAGTATGTACAGTTTACTTAAGAAAAATAAGAGGTGAATTTTAATGCTTGAAAAAGATAAGTTTCTTAGGGAATTTTCTATCAGTGAAAAAACTTTTGAAGCCACTGGTATAAAATGGAAAACCCTTGAAGAAATTTATGATGATTATGTAAAATTAGTTCCTCTTTTAGAAAAAAAAGCTGACGAGTTTACTTTTAAATTGATAGACTCAAAGGCTGTTCACTCTGTAAGAAGAAGAGTAAAAAAACCTACTCATCTAATAGAAAAAATTATTAGAAAAGGAAAAAAATATCAAAAAAGAAATATCAATGTAAATAATTATAAAGAGATTATTACTGACCTTATTGGAGTTAGAGTTTTACATCTTTTTAAAGAGGACTGGGTAGAGGTTCATAAGGAAATTTTAAAAACTTGGGATATTGCTGAAACTCCTCAAATAAATGTTAGACCTGGAGATTATTCAGAAGAGTTTTTAGAAAAAGCAAAAGAGTTTATGAACTGTGATATTATAATAAGGGAACACGGTTATCGTTCTGTCCATTATCTTATAGAAGTTCCCCTTGAAGAAACTAACGAAAAAGTTTATACTGAGATGCAAGTAAGAACTGTTTTTGAAGAAGCTTGGAGTGAGATAGACCATATTATCAGATACCCTTATGATGTTAATAATCCAATTCTTAATGAATATTTAAGTATTTTCAATAGAATTGTAGGAAGTGCTGATGAAATGGGTACATTTATAAAAAATCTTAAGCCAACAGTCAGTGAAAACTTTGGGCCTGAATCAGACAGGGAACTTGATAATAAATTCAAATAATAAGGACACACTTATGAAAATTTTAATTTCTGAAGAAAATTTTATTCATAATATAAATTTTTTGAAAAAAAAATATGACAGAGATATTTTACCTGTTATCAAAGCAAATGGTTATGGACACGATTTGAAACTTATCGTGTCTTTACTTTTAAAATATAAAATAAATCAATGTGTGGTGGCTCGTCTTTCTGAAGCTTTGGAGATTTTAAACTCTCTTTCTATACCAAAAGATTTTAAAATTTTGGTTTTGGAGTCTATCTCTGAAGAAAATTTTAAATATATTTTAGATTATCCTCAAATTCTTTCCACAGCAAACTCTATTGGTGATATTTTAAAACTTTTAGAAAATAAAATCCCTACAACCCAAATTCAAATAAAAATAGATTTAGGATTTGGAAGAAATGGGATAACGACTGATGAAATCCCTCTGCTAAAAGAAATTATTTCTAAAGAAAATACTAAATTTTCTGGAATATTTTCTCATCTTTTCTCTGTTCCTTATAAAAAAGGTATTGAGCTTATAAATATTTTTGAAAATATTTTAAATACTCTTGGAAAAGATAGGTTTTCTATGATACATCTTCAAAATAGTCTTGGAATTAGTAATTATGGAACCATCCCTTTTACAACTCATCTTAGACCGGGAATGTTTATCTATGGATTTTATGAAGATGGAGCTTATGAAAAAAATTTAAAAAAAGTTTTTTCTTTAAAAGGAAATTTCACTGCTATTAAAAATATAAAAAATATAGATTATTTAGCTTACACTCCAAAAGAAAATCTAAAAACTACTTCTGAAAATATCGGTTTTGTAAAAATTGGTTATGGAGATGGATTTTTAAAATCAAATGAGGGGTCTTTTGTTAAAATAAAAGATAAATTTTATAAAATACTTCTTATTACTATGGATAATACTTTTATAGAAATTGATGAAAATATAAATATTGGTAATGAAGTAGAAATTTATTTTGATTTTAATTCCACAAAAGAGCATCTAAAAATAAATATTTGCGAATTTTTACCAATCCTCTCTTCAAGAATACCAAGAATATTAAAATAAAATCCCTGCTAATTAGCAAGGATTTTTTATTTTACAAAGTTTTTATTAAATTTTCTAACTCTTCAACAGTTTCAGCAAAAACTTTTCCACCTTTTTCCTCTAAGAAATCCCTATCTCTAAATCCCCAAAGAACAAGAATTGTTTTTAAATTTCCATTTGTTCCAGTTTGTAAGTCTACTTCAGAATCTCCCACATAAACTGCCTCATCTTTTGAAATTTTAAAATATTCTAAAGCTTTTTCAATTCCAGCTGGATTTGGTTTAAGTGGCATTTTTTTATCATCACCAATCACTAAATCAACTGATTTTCCAAAAAATTTCTCAGCTATTACATCAGCAGAGTTTTGAGCTTTATTAGTAATTATCGCAATTTTATATCCTTCTTTATGAAGTTTTTCTACAAGTTCCCTTGTTCCAACATATGGTGCTGTTTTAATAAGAGAATGTTCTTTATAATATGTAAGCATCTCCTCGTAACATTCATTTATTATTTTCTCATCTGTATTTTGAGGTACAGCTCTTTCCATAAGTTTTTTTATTCCGTTCCCTACGAAACTTCTTATCTCTTTTATTGTTCTTTTTGGAAAATTATGCTTTTCTAAAATATAATTTGTACTGTCTGTTAAATCTTCCAAAGTATTCATTAATGTTCCATCTAAATCAAATAAAACTGCTTTTATTTTCATAACATCTCCTTATTTTGTAAACTCCTCATAAATATTATCAGGAAGTTTATTTTCTAATTTTATTTTACATTTTATAGGTTTCTCACCTGTATATTCTACCACATCTCCCTGACCAACATAAACAAAAGATTGAGTAATTCCATCAATTTTATTAAATTTTCTAATAAAGAAATGAAGTTTCACACCTCTTTCTCTATTTTTTATAAAATTTTGTCCAACCTCTGAATCTTGGCTTGTACTAGATTTTGTAAACCAAGTAAAATGTTTTTTATCAAAAATAATATTATTAAACTTAAATTTTTTCTCATCATCTTTTTCAAGATTTATAAAAAGATAAAAAGATTTTTTATCCTCACTTGGATTTACTCCATTTCTATAGGAGCTATGAAGTTTTCCATAGTTACTTAAAAGAGCCACCTCTCTCATTGAATAAGATTCATAAAGTTTTAAAAATGGCACTCCATAATTTTTATTCCCAAATTTATTTATATACTCTCTTATTCCAAAAAGTATTACCTCTTCCAAATATGATTTTATTTTATTATTTTCTAAGGCTTTTTCAAAAACTTTTGTTTTTTCCAAAATAAAATCACTATTTTCTATAAGTTTTATCCTACGTCTTTTATCACTAGCATCTAAAAACTCCCAAGATATATTTCTAAAAGAGTGTTCCAAAGTTTTTTTATCAAAACTTTCTTGATATTTTTGTATCTCTTTTTCTAAATCCATTAAGTCTATTTTATTTTTTTCTAAGCTAAGTTTTAAAATTAAAATCTCATGGATTCTCTTAAGAGGCAGATAACTTTCTACCTCTTCCAAAACTTTTACTTCTTCATCTGTAAAAGAAATCTCATTTTCTCCAATAGCTTTTAAAAATCCATAATAACTTTTATATTTTAAAATAAATTTATAAATATTTGGAGCTCCCTCAAAATTAATATAGTCCATATAAGTTGGAACTCTTTTCAAAAGATTTTTAAAATTATTATACTCCTCTTTTAGATATTTCAAAGTATTAAAGTTTTCATTCTCTATCTGTTCCAAAATTCTCTCTTTTAAAATCTCGTCCATATTTATATAGACTGATTTTGAAAGATTGGAAAAATCTGATTTTATCTGTTGTTTTATGTGATCTTTATCATAGGTTGCGTTTCCTGTAAGAGCCAGTGCCACCAAAAATATTTTTTTATGATTTCCTATAAAATCCAAAACTGTAACAAACTCTTTTTCATCTGTTTTACGAAGTCCTCTCCCAAGTTGCTGTATAAAAACTACTGGAGAATTTGTAGGTCTAAGCATCAGCACCATATTTATACTTGGAATATCTACTCCCTCATTAAAAATATCCACAGTGAAAATTACTTTTAATTCATCATTTTCATTCTCTAAATTTTCTATTATTTTTTTTCTTTTTTCTGGAGTGTCTTCCCCTGTTAAAACTTCACTTTTTATTCTCCGTTTTGTAAACTCCTCCGCCATAAATTTAGCGTGATTTCTATTTGCACAAAATCCTAGAGCTTTCATTTTTTTACCTGAAAATCCATAAAGTTTTATTTTCTCCAAAATAAAATCAGTTCTTTTATTTATCATCAGTTTTTTTGCAACTTCATCTATTTTATTTAGGTCAACATCAGACAAATCTACCTCTTTTATATCTGTTATCCCAAAATAATGAAAAGGGGATACCAAATTATTATCCAAAGCCTCACGAAGTCTTATCTCCATTGAGATATTTCCACCAAAAACTTCATATATATTATATCCATCACATCTTTCTGGAGTGGCTGTAAGCCCTAAAAGAAATTTTGGTTTAAAATATTCTATAACTTTATTATAAGTTTCACTTCCAATGTGATGTGCCTCATCAATAACTATATAATCAAAATATTCTCTCGAAAAATTCTCCAAATTTTTATGAAGAGTTTGGACACTTGAAAATATAAAATCTCTGTCCAGCTCTTTTTTAGTTCCAGTGAATTTTCCAAAAGTTTTATTTTTAAAAATTTTCTCAAAACTTCTTTGAGCTGAAGTCAAAATCTCCTCTCTATGAGCCACGAATAAAACTTTCTTTGCTCTAAAATTCTTTATATCAAAACAAGCAAGGTATGTTTTTCCAGTTCCTGTGGCAGAAATTCCAAGGGATTTATCTCCCCCATTCTCTCTTATTTTTTGAAGATTTTCAAGAGCTAGACTTTGCATATAGTTTG
>Scooby_p2__coassemble_932_pt1 | contig 16877 bp, 19 predicted proteins | sample Scooby_p2__metabat2_low_PE_014 | metagenome-assembled genome bin Scooby_p2 | reverse complement strand
TAATGAGTCCAGCAGTAATAATAACTTCTGTAAGTACTATGAAATTTTCTAAAACTTTGATATATTATCCTATTTCAGCTATATGTATTCATATAATAATGTTTTTTATAGGAAAAATGGTCTCTAAAAAAATAAAATTAAATGAAAAGGAGAAAAAAGTTTTTAGAGGAGCAGGATTAATAATGAATCTAACTTTTATAATTCCATTTTTCATAAGTTTTTTTGGAGAAAAAAATATGTATCTACTATCACTTTTTGATGCAGGAAATTTAATAATGGTAACGACTGTAGTTTATTCTATATTTGCCTCTGATGATTCAGAAACTGTTATTCAAAAAATAAAAAAAATATTAAAATCTCCTTTAATAATAGCACTCATTATTGGAATAATAATAAATGTGTCAAAAGTTAATATACCAAAAGGAATAGAGATAACTTTACAACAGATAGCCAGTGTAACAGGAGTTTTAATAATGATAGCTTTAGGATCATATTTTACACCTAAGTTTTCAAAGTTAAAATTAAGTTTGATTATAGTAGGATTAAAAATGATGGGAATTTTAATAGTAGGAACAATAGTGGGAAAAATATTGCCACTAGATGAAATGGGGAGAACTATAATTTTATTGGGAGCTTTATCACCAGTAGGAAATAATGTACTAACATATGTTTTTGTAACAGATGGTGATATGGAATTGGCGATAAATGTTGTATCTTTATCAATTATTATAAGTTTTGTAACTGTTTCACTATTTTTGTTGTTCAGATAGAAAGTTAATATAAAATATGAATAGAATTGCTACATAAAATTAAAATGAAGTACAAAAATTATTAGTTTTAATTAAGTAGTAGTTCTATTTTTTTATTTTTATTTGATAAATAAAAGAGTTATATAATTTTAATAGAATGAAGAATAAAAAAGTTATTGACAAAAAATACTTTATATATTATACTAGTATACAAGAATAAAAGAATGAATTTTATAAAGTTTAATTGTATTAAAAACATACGTAAAAAACTAAAAAATGATTAGGAGGGCGTTAAAATGAAAAGAGAAGTTTTAAGAAAATTATTTTTAGGAACAACAGCTTGTGTATTAGCTGGAGCTTTAATAGGATGTGGAAGTGATAAATCAGGAGCTAAAGCAGATGCTAAAAAAGTGTATGAATTAAAAGTATCAACAACACAAGCAGAATCTTCAGTGATAGTTCAAGGATTACAAGACTTTGCTAAAAAAGTAGGAGAAAAAACAGATGGTGGTTTAAAAATAACAATATATCCTTCTAGCCAATTAGGTGGAGAAGAAGATATGATAGACCAAGCAATGCAAGGAATGAATATAGCAATTCTAAGTGATGCGGCTAGAATGTCAGATTATGTACCAGAAATGGGAATATTCAATATGGCATACTTTGTAGATAATTATGATGAAGCTGTAAAAGTTATGGAAACAGAAACATTTAAAGGTTGGACAAATGATTTAACAAATCATGGATTAAAAATATTAACATTTAATTTCTATGATGGAGCAAGATCTTTTGTGGGACATAAACCAGCTACAAAACCAGCAGATTTAAAAGGTCAAGTAGTTAGAACTCCAGGAGCAGCACCATATGTAGAAAGTATAAAATCAATGGGAGCTACACCTTATAGTATTGCTTGGAGTGAAGTTTACAATGGAATCCAAACTAAATCAATAGATGGTTGTGAAGTTCAATATACATCAGCTGTAAGTTCTCATATTTATGAAGTTGCTAAATTTGTAAATAAAACAGAGCATATAAACTTATTAAACTGTGTTGTAACAAGTAATGCTTGGTTTGAAAAATTACCAGAAGACTATAAAAAAGTATTAGTTGATACAGCTAATGAATGTGGATATGAAAATGCAAAATATGTTGTAAGTTTACAAGAAAAATTAGAAAAAGAACTTATAGATAATGGAATGACAATAGTAGAAGTAGATAAAAATGCATTTAAAGAAGCTGCTAAAAATGCTTACGATGTACTAAATCTAACAAAAACTCGTGAAAAAATCTACAACGAAATTGGAAAAACTTTATAATAGTTGATTAAGTAATTTGGATAGTACAAACTTCTTTGAAAAAGTTTGTACTATCTTTTATAAGAATGTTAGATAGGAGAGTGAAAAAATTGAAAAGTTTATATTGGAAATTTGCAAAATTAGAAAGTGCCCTAGCAAGTTTTCTTCTTATAAGTATATTTTTACTTGTTTTTCTTTCAGCTTTTACAAGAACATTAGGAAGACCTATAAACTGGGCTCAAGATGCAGCTCTTGTTGCTTTTGCTTGGATGACTTTTTTAGGAAGTGATTTGGCAATAAGAAATACAAGACTTATTGGAATTGAAGTTTTAACTAAACATTTTCCAAAAGTAATTCAAAAATATCTTGATATTATTTTTAAGATTATCATAATTATATTTTTGCTTATTCTTATTAGATATGGTTATGTAATGGTTATCACAGGAATGAAAAGAACAATTACAACCTTAGGAATAAGTTATGCATATGTTACAGCATCAGTACCAGTAGGAGCTTTTTTAATGATAATATCAACATCTATAAGATTAGTTGAAAGTATAAAGAAACCTGCTAAAAAATGGGGGGAGGATAAATAATGGAATTTGCTATACCAGTATTTTTAATTTTTCTTGTATTAGGAATGCCAGTAGCTTTCTCTATTGGACTTTCAGGATTGACATTTTTCTTAGTAAGAGATTTACCAATGTCTGTTCTAGTGCAAAAATCAATATCAACTTCACAATCTTTTACAATGCTTGCGATTCCTTTATTTATATTTGCAGGAAATTTAATGAATAGTAGTGGAATAACAAGTCGTTTAATGAAATTGGCTAGCGTTCTTACAGGACATATGTATGGAAATATAGGACAAGTTTCTTGTGTATTAAGTACTTTGATGGGAGGAGTATCAGGATCAGCAGTTGCAGATGCTGCTATGCAATCACGTATCTTAGGGCCTGAAATGACAAGATTAGGATACGCTAAAGGATGGAGTGCTGCAGTAAATGGATTATCAGGATTAATAGTTGCAACAATTCCACCAAGTATGGGGCTTATAATATATGGAACTGTTGGAGAAGTTTCAATAGGGCGTCTTTTTATGGCAGGGTGGCTACCTGGTATATTAATGATGGTATTTCTTATGATAGCTTGTACAATATCAGCTCGTAAGTTTGGATACAAACCAGAAAGAAAAGAAAGAGCTAGTTTAAAAGAAATCTTAAGTACAATGACAGCTGGATTCTGGGCGTTAATGTTCCCAGTAATGTTAATAGTTTTAATAAGATTTGGAATAGTAAGTCCAACAGAATCAGGAGCTTTTGCAGTAGCTTATGCTTTATTTGTAGGAGTTTTTGTTTATAAAGAATTAGATAAAGAAACATTTATTACAACAGTTAAAGATAGTGTAAAAGATATCACAGTTATTACAATTATCTTAGCATTTTCAGGAACTTTTGGTTATGGAGTAGTTTATGACGATATAACAACAAAATTAGCAACAACTTTGATGGGAATATCAGATAATCCGACAATACTTTTAGCACTAGTTGTATTCTTCTTACTAGGTTGTGGAATGTTTATGGAAACAACAGTAATCGCTTTAATTCTTACACCAATTTTATTACCAGTTATGAAGAGTGTTGGAGTAGATCCAGTTGTTTTTGGAATGATAATGATGACTTGTGTTACATTTGGAGTTATGACTCCACCAGTAGGAACAGCTTTATATACTACATCAGATATAATGGGGTGTTCAGTAGAAGAAACAGTTAAATATGGATATCCATTCTATATAGCGGTGCTTTTAGTTGTAGTATTTATGGTATTTTTCCAAGATGCTGTTTTATTTTTACCAAATCTTGTATATGGAGCTAGTGCTCTTTAAGACATAAATTAGGAGGAAACAAAATGAGAATGGCTTTTCGTTGGTATGGAGTAGGAAATGATAACGTAACTCTAGACCAAATCAGACAAATTCCAGGAGTAACATCTATTGTTTGGTCATTACACGATAAAGTGGCTGGTGAAGAATGGGAATTTGAAAGAATAAAAGAAGTTACAGACTATATAAAATCTAAAGGTTTTGATGCAGATGTAGTGGAAAGTGTTAACGTACATGATGATATTAAAATAGGAAAACCAACAAGGGATAAATATATAGAAATCTACAAAGATACTATAAAAAAATTAGCAAAAGTTGGAGTAAAAGTTATATGCTATAATTTTATGCCAATTTTTGACTGGACAAGAACAGATTTATATAAAGAAATGCCTGATGGTTCAAACGCATTATTTTATCAAAAAGATTTAGTTACAGGAGTTTCTCCTCAAGAAGTAACTAGAAGAATCTTAGAAGGAGCTGGAGATAAAACAATGCCTGGTTGGGAACCAGAAAGACTTTCAAGATTAAATGAATTATTTGAAGAATACAAAGATGTAACAGAAGAAAAATTAACAGAAAACTTTAAATATTTCTTAGAAAAAATAATTCCTACTTGTGAAGAGGTTGGAATCAAAATGGCAGTTCATCCAGATGATCCACCTTGGCCAATATTTGGACTTCCTAGAATAGTTAGAGATGAAGAACATATAGAAAAAGTTTTAAAATTAGTGGATAGTCCTTGCAATGGTTTAACTTTATGTAGTGGTTCTTTAGGACCAAATTTAAAAAATGATATTCCTAATCTTATAAGAAAATTTGGAGATAGAATACATTTTGCTCACATAAGAAATGTAAAAGTATTTGAAAATGGTGACTTTATAGAAAGTTCTCATAGAGCATGTGATGGAAATGTAGACATTGTAGAAGTTGTAAAAGCTTATCATGATATAGGATTTAAAGGATATGTTAGACCTGATCATGGAAGACATCTATGGGGAGAAGAAAAAACTTGTAGACCAGGGTATGGACTTTACGATAGAGCTTTAGGAATTATGTATCTTTGGGGAATCTGGGATACTTTAGAAAAAAACAATAAATAACAACAAAAAAGGTTACAGAATTTTTATTTTGTAACCTTGTGTTGATTAAATGGGAGGAAAAAATGAAACTTTCTTTAAAGGAAATAGAAAATATAAAAAAAATTGAAGAAATAAAAGTTCCTTTATATGATATAGTAAAAGTTAAGGAAAATACAATTAAATCACCTAAATGGTTGCATTTTGGTGCAGGAAATATATTTAGAGCATACATTGGAAAGATGCAACAAAATCTATTAAATAAAGGTCTTGAAGATACAGGAATTATTGTTGCAGAAAGTTTTGATGAAGAGATAATTGAGAAAGCTTATACTCCATATGATAATTTAACTTTATCTGTTATTTTGTCGAAAGATGGAAAATTTTCAACAGAACTTTTAGGAAGTATTGTTGATTCATTAAAAGTAAGTGAAAATAGAGAAAAGTTAGAAGAAATTGTAAAAATGCCAACATTACAAATGATAAGTTTTACAATAACAGAAAAAGGATATAATTTAAAAAATCCTGTTGGAAAATATTTTCCAATAGTTGAAGAAGATTTTTCTAATGTTCCAAATAAAGCAAAACACATTATGAGTATAGTTACAGAACTTTTATACATTAGATATAAAAATGGTGCTACTCCAATAGCAATAGTAAGTATGGACAACTGCGCAGGTAACGGTGATAGAATAAAAGCTGCTGTATTTGATGTGGCAGAACATTGGATAAAAAATGGTTTTGTAGAAAAAGAATTTATAGAATATATTTCTAATGAGGAAAAAGTAACTTTTCCAGTGTCAATGATAGATAAAATTACTCCTAGACCAGCCGAAGTTGTAAAAAATTATTTAGAAAATTTAGGATTAGAAGGAATGGAAACTATTATTACGGATAAAAAAACTTATACATCTCCATTTGTAAATGCAGAAGTTTCAGAATATTTTGTAGTAGAAGATAAATTTCCTAATGGAAGACCAAAACTTGAAATGGCAGAAGCAGGTGTTTATGTAACAGATAGAGAAACTGTTGAAAAAACTGAAAGAATGAAAGTTACAACTTGCTTAAATCCATTACACACAGCTTTAGCAGTATATGGATGTCTATTAAATGAAAAAACAATATATGATGCAGTTTCTAATCCTTTATTAAATAAATTAATAAAAAATATTGGATATAATGAAGCTTTAAAAGTTGTAGAAGATCCAAAAATATTAAACCCAAAAGATTTTATAGATGAAGTTATAAACGAAAGATTTGCTAATCCGTTTATTCCAGATCAACCAGAAAGAATAGCAACAGATACTTCTCAAAAAGTTGGAATAAGATATGGTGAAACATTAAAAGCTTATTTAGCAAGTAATGAATTAAAAATATCTGATATAAAATATATTCCATTAGTTTATGCTGGTTGGTTTAGATATTTATTAGGTGTAGATGATATAGGGAAAGAAAGAAGCATAAGTCCAGACCCAATGTTAGAAATGTTAAAAGAAACTCTTGATGGAGTAGAATTTGGAAAACCAGAAACATACAATGGTCAATTAAAAGAGATACTAAAAAATAAATCAATTTTTGGCGTTGATTTAGTGGAAATTGGTCTTTCTTCTGATGTTGAAAAATATTTCGTAGAAATGTTAGAGGGAGAAGGGGCAGTAAGCAAAGTTTTAACTAAATATTTAGGATAATATTATTAATAACTACCAAAGAAAAAGATGTTACTTTTAATGTAGCATCTTTTTCTTTTAGAATAAAAATTTGTTAAATTAAAGAAGTAATATTTAAGTTTTCAAGTTCCTTTGTAATTGCACTAGAATGTTCTTTTAAAAGAACTTTAATTTTTTCTATTTGTTCAGAAGAAGCTCTAAAAATAGGTAAACTAACTCCAAGAGCAGCAATAATATTTCCATTACTTATAATAGGTACAGCTACACACTGAGCATCTGAAGTAATTTCTCCAATCTCTTCACAATATCCATCATTTTTAGCTTTTTCTATTATTTTAACAATCTCATTAACATCAGTAATAGTATTTTCAGTAAACTTTCTTAATTCATTAGAATATAAATTTTTTATAGTCGATTCAGAATATTCACAAAGCAAAGCTCTTCCAAGTCCAGTACAATAAAGAGGAAGATTTCTTCCAATTGATGACATCATTTTTATAGGTTGAGACGATTCTATTCTAGCTAAGTATAAAACTTCATGATTATGATTAATTCCTACTTGACAATTTTCATTACATTCATTAACTATAGCTCTCATATGGGATTTTATTAAATCTAATCCATTTATATTTTCTAAATACGTTTGTCCTATTTGAAAAGTATTTAAACCTATTGTATATGTTTGAGAAGTAGGATCTATTACTAGAAGTTCAAGTTCAACTAAAGTTTTTAATATAGGAGAAAGAGTGCTTTTTGGAATATCTATTAATTTTGAAATATTTGAAAAGGTTAGTTGTCCAGAATTTTTAGAAATTATATTTAAAATATTAACAACCCTTTCAGTTGGTTTGTGTAGCTCCATTTTTTTATCCTCCAAAAAATTGTTTTACTAAAATATGATATCAGAAAAAACAAAAAAAAGCTATCTAAATTTAAAATAAAAACCGATAATTATATAAAGAATGTATTTATTTAGTTAATTAAGTTTTTAAAAAATATATAAAAAAATAAAAATAGAACTTGACAAAAAGAAAATGATGTAGTATATTTATAATATACTTAAATACGAACTTGTTCGTTATAAAGAACTGATTGTGAAAATAAAAATTTGAGGGGGTTTTTAATGAAAAAAGTATTATTTGTAGGAAGTTTAGCAGTTATGGGATTATTTATGGGATGTGGAAAGGAAAAAGAAGCATCAACTGGTACAGAAGTTAAAACACAAGTTTTAAAAGTAGCTTTTAACCAATCAGAAAAACATCCACAATACAAAGCCTTAGAGCAATTTAGTAAAGATTTAGAAGCACAAACAAAAGGAGCTTATAAATTAGAAATATCTCCAAATGAATTATTAGGAGACCAAAGAGCTACAGCAGAATTAGTTCAAAATGGAGTTATTCAAATGTCTGTAGTAGGAAATCCAGTTGTTGAAAGTTTCAATAAAGACTTTGCTGTAATAGGATTACCATATTTATATGACAGCTTAGAACATCAAAAGAAAGTATTTACATCTGATGTATTAGATCCATTATTCAAGTCAGTAGCATCAAATGGATTTGAAGTTATAGGAGCATTTACAGCAGGAGCAAGATGTCTTTACACAGATAAACCAATGACAAAACCAGAAGATTTAAAAGGATATAAATTCAGAGTAATGCAATCTGATACAATGAAAAAAATGGTTGACTACATGGGTGGAATTGGAACTCCAATGGGACAAGGAGAAGTTTATACAGCTGTTCAACAAGGAGTTATTGAAGGTGGAGAAAATAATGAAGTTACTTATGTTGACTTAAAACACTATGAAGTAGCACCATACTTCTCATATACTAACCACTTAATGGTTCCAGATTTAATCATCATCAATGAAAAATTATATAATGGAATGACTCCAGAAAACAGAAAAATATTTGATGACTTAATGAAACAAACAATAGAAAATGAATTTACAGTATGGAACGAAAACGTAGAACAAGCTAAAAAAGTAGCAACAGAAAATGGAGCAAAATTTATCGAAGTAGATATTAAACCATTCCAAGAAAGAGTAAAACCTCTTCAAGAAGAAGTTTCTAATATTTCTGATATGACTAAAAAAATCTACAAAGATGTTAGAGATTTAGCTAAATAATAGCTAGAGGAGATAAGAATGGAAAAAATAAAAAATTGTCTGGATAAGATAATAGAACTATTTTGTATAGTTATAATGGGAGTTATGACAGTTTTAGTAACTTGGCAAGTTATTACGAGATATGTTTTCAATAATCCTAGTATTTTTACAGAGCAAACATCACAATATTTATTTGTGTGGTTGGTTATGTATGGTTCAGCCTATGTATTTGGAAAAAGAGAACATATGCAAATCTCTTTCGTTAGAGATTTGACATCAGGAACTCTAAGAAAAGTAATAGATATTTTTCAAGAAATAATAATTACTATATTTGTTCTAATGGTTATGATTTATGGGGGATATTTTTCAGCGTTAAGACAAATGGGGCAAGTGGATGCGGCTTTACAAATACCAATGGGAGTTATATATTCAGCAATTCCAATAAGTGGAGTATTTGTAATATTCTATGCAATTCACAATGTAAAAGTAATTGCCTGTGGTAAAAAAGGTAAATAAAGGAGAAAGTTATGGATTTGGCAATACAAGTAGGAATGATAATATTTATAACACTAGCTATATTCTTAGCATTAGGGGTACCGATTAGTATTAGTATAGGACTTTCTTCTACAATGGCAATGTTATTAATTTTACCTTTTGACGGAGCAATGATAACATCAGCACAAAGAGTTTTTATAGGAACTAACTCATTTTCACTTTTAGCGATACCGTTCTTTATATTAGCAGGAAATATAATGAATACAGGTGGAATAGCTATAAGACTTATAAATTGTGCAAAACTTTTTGGAAGAAAATTTTATGGACCTTTAGCACAAGCTAATGTTGTAGCAAATATGCTTTTTGGAGCAATTAGTGGTTCTGGAGTTGCGGCAGCAGCTGCAGTAGGAGGAACAATATCTCCAATAGAAGAAAAAGAGGGATATGACAAAAAATTTAGTGCTGCAGTAAATATATCTTCAGCACCAACAGGAATGTTAATACCACCAAGTAATACATTGATAGTTTACTCAACAGTTGCAGGAAGTGTTTCAATATCAGCTTTATTTATAGCTGGTTATATTCCTGGAATTCTTTGGGGATTAGGAATTATGATAGTTGCTAGCTTAATGGCTAAAAAACTAAAATATAAATCAGAAGACTCAATGAGTACAAGTCAAATGATAAAAATAGTTTTAGATGCAGTACCAAGTTTATTACTAGTTATAATAGTAATCGGTGGAATTTTAAAAGGAATATTCACAGCAACAGAAGGATCTGCAATAGCTGTTGTTTACTCTTTAATACTTTCTTTCATCTATAAAGAAATGAAATTAAGTGATCTACCAAAAATTTTCTTAAGCTCAGCTCAAATGACAGCGATAGTTATATTTATGATTGGTGTTTCATCTATAATGTCTTGGGTAATGGCATTTGCTCATATACCTCAAAAAATAGCTGAATTACTTTTAGGTGTTACAGATAGTAAAATAGTTATATTAATAATAATGAATATCTTACTACTAATAATAGGAACATTTATGGACCCAACACCTGCAGTATTAATATTTACACCAATATTTTTACCAATAGTACAAAGTTTTGGAATGACACCAGTTCATTTCGGTATAATGTTAGTATTTAACCTTTGTATAGGAACAATTACACCACCTGTTGGACCTATACTGTTCACTGGATGTAAGATTGGTAATGTAACCATTGAGGAAGTCTTTAAGTGGTTACTACCATTCTACGCCGTTACAATATTAATATTATTCTTAGTAACTTTTGTACCAAGTTTTTCACTATTCTTACCACAAATATTCGGACTAATAAAATAATTGAAAATTTGAGACTGGTGTATATCAGTCTCAAACTTATTTAAAAAATATATATTTTTAAGGAGGAAAAATGGAAATTCGTTATGCTTCAAGTAACAAAGATGCAAAACATTATGATACTGCAAGATTAAGAGAGGAATATTTAATTCAAGATCTTTTTACACCAAATAATATAAAATTAGTTTATTCTCACTATGATAGAATTATTGTTGGAGGAGCTTGTCCAACAACTGAAGCTATAAAATTAGAAGGAAGTAAAGAATTAGGTTCTAATTTCTTTTTAGAAAGAAGAGAATTAGGAGTAATAAACGTAGGAGGAAAAGGAGTTATTTCTTTAGATGGTGTAGAATATGAATTAGATTTTAAAGACGCTATCTATGTAGGAATGGGAGTAAAAGAAGTTCTATTTAAAGGAGTAGACCCAGAAAATCCACCTAAATTCTATATGAACTCAGCTCCAGCGCACAAAGCTTATCCAACTAAAAAAATAGGATTAGATGATGCGAGAAAAGTTCACTTAGGAAGTATAGAAACATCAAACAAAAGAACAATAAATCAATATATCCACCCAGATGTATTAGATACTTGTCAATTAGTAATGGGAATGACAGCTTTAGAAGATGGATCAGTATGGAATAGTATGCCTTGTCATACTCATGACAGAAGAATGGAAGTGTATTTCTACTTTGATATGGCAGAAGATACAAGAATATTCCACTTAATGGGAGAACCAACAGAGACAAGACACATAGTTATGAAAAATGATGAAGCTGTAATATCTCCATCTTGGTCAATTCACAGTGGAGTAGGTACAGGAGGATATACATTTATTTGGGGAATGGTAGGAGAAAACCAAACATTCACAGATATGGATCATGTTGCAATGGAAGATTTAAGATAATAAAATATAGGGAAATTTAGGAGGAAAAAATGTTAAATGAATTTTCAATGGACTTTTTCTCATTAAAAGGAAAAGTAGCAATAGTAACAGGAGGAAATACAGGATTAGGACAAGGATATGTAGTAGCTTTTGCAAAAGCTGGTGCAGATTTATTTGTAGTAACTTATGATAGAGATTGGGAAGAAACAAGAAAATTAGTAGAAGCAGAAGGAAGAAAAATTCACTTTTTCCAAGCTGATTTAACAGACAGAGCGCAAGTAACAGCTTCTGTAGAAGAATGTAAAAGAGTTTATGGAAAAATAGATATATTAGTAAATAATGCAGGAACAATAAGAAGAGCTCCACTATTAGAATACAAAGATTCTGATTGGGAAGCAGTAATGAACATAAACTTAAACGCTGTATACTATATGAGCCAAGACGTAGCAAAAGTAATGGTAGAACAAGGAAGTGGAAAAATAATCAATATAGCTTCAATGCTTTCATTCCAAGGAGGAAAATTTGTACCACCTTATACAGCAAGTAAACATGGAGTAGCAGGAATAACAAAAGCATTTGCAAATGAATTAGCTTGTAAAAATATCCAAGTAAACGCAATAGCACCAGGATATATAAAAACAGCAAACACAGCACCAATAAGAGCAGATGAAAAAAGAAATGCAGAAATATTATCAAGAATCCCAGCAGATAGATGGGCAGAACCATTTGATTTAATGGGAACAGTAGTATTTTTAGCAAGTAGAGCAGCAGATTATGTAAACGGACATATATTAGCAGTAGATGGTGGATGGTTAGTTAGATAATCCTCTGGAAATAAATATAATAAATAATAAAAAGCTGGAAATTTTCCAGCTTTTTTCCTGTAAAATTATTCTGAAATTGGAAGCCAACCTTTATAGTACCAATGACGACCTTTTTTTACGAAATAACTTCTTTCATGGTGAACTATTTCTTCATTTGTTGTAAGATCAATATACGTTGCTTTAAACTCAACTATTCCATCAATATCAAATTGAGTTCCACGAATAGTTTCCACAATTTCGAGTCCAAGCCATTTAGAATTTTTAGACCATTCTTCAGCATCTTTCCAATTAATTCCCTTTGCTGTTTTAGGATCGTGAGTCTTTTTTATAAAATCAATATCTCCAGATACATATGCTTCATATCTAGCTTTCATAAGTTCAAGAGCAGTTTTTGGATTTGCCAAAATAAAACCTCCTTATTATTAATTTTAATTTTATTATAACATATTTTTATAAAATATTATTAAATTATAAATAAAAAAAGTTACCAACTAGTGATAACTCTTTTTAGACAAAGTTTAATTTATACATTTAACTAAAGAAATTTTTTAATCTTTCTAGCCAAGTTTCTTTAGTAGGGGATAGCTCTTTTATTCTAGCTTTTAAAATCTTTTTTCTTTTTCCATTGGGACAAACATTACACATCTTTGCCCTACAACTGTCACAGCCCTTTAATATTTTTTTAAGTTCAGATTGATAAAGATCTAAGTTTTCCATTTTAATCTAAATCCTCTTCTGTTAAAATATTTATTTCATGCCAATTATAAAACTCTTGCATTTTAAAAGGAATTGTATTATTTTTATAAGCTAGAGCAATTATTTCATCATTATCTAAAGTATAGACAATATTATGTTCTTCAAAATCATCAAGTATCATTTCTTGAAATTTTTCATATTGTCCATTTTCTTTCATAGTCTTTATTATATTTAAAGTTTCTTCATTTGTTAATCTTTCCATAAAAACCTCCTATGAAATCTTTATATTTTGATTATATCACAAAAATAAAAATATATCAAGTATAAAAATGTAATAATTACATTTTTATTTAAAAAAGTATAATATTTCTATAAAATATTAAAAAATAAAAAAGTGTGGCTTTTAAAACCACACTTAATTTTTAAAATTATTTTTCTTCTACTTTTTCAAAAACTTCTTTTCCTTTTTTACATAAAGGACATACCCAGTCATGTGGTAAATCTTCAAAAGAAGTTCCTTCTTTTATTCCGCCTTTAGCATCTCCTTTTGCAGGATCATAAACATATTTACAAATTTTACAAATGTATTTTTCCATTTTTCATCTCTCCTTTTCAAATCTTCCTAGTTTAATTTATCTTTTTTCCCAAACTAATCTTTTTATAATTTCAGCAACGATTTCTTTACCTTGTTCATCACTTAAAACATTATCTAAAATTTCTTCATAAGAAATTTTTAATTCTTTTAAATCACCACAGTCTTCTGTAAGAGATATTCCTTTCTCCTCAGTAGTTATTGTTAAAATATGGGGACATTCAGTATATTTCTCATCGCCTAATAATAGATAGTTAAATTTTTGATTTAGCTCTTTATTCATATATTGCCTCCTTTAGTTTTAACTTTATAATTTATTATAGCATACTTTTTCAAAAAAATAAAGTATTTTTTCAATTTTAAATGATTTAAAATATGATATAATTAAATAAGAAAAATAAAAGGAGGAAGTAGACTAAAATATTTTGGTCAAAATTAAGTTATGAGTAAAATAAATAAATTTATAGGAGCACATGTGTCAGCACAAGGTGGAGTTTCTAATGCTATTGAAAATGCTAAGAATATAAATGCTAGAGCTTTTGCAATATTTACTAAAAATCAAAGAAGATGGGATTCAAAACCATTAGAAGAGGAAGAAATATTAAAATTTAAAAAATTATTAAAAGAGAGTGGAATTTCTCCTAATTATGTATTGCCACACAATAGTTATCTTCATAATTTAGGAAGTCCTGATCCAGAAAAAAGAGAAAAATCTTTCAATGCTTTTGTTGATGAGATGGAAAGGTGCAATCTTTTAGGGCTTAATAAAATAAATATGCACCCAGGAAGTCATTTAAATGAAATATCAGTTGATGAGTGTATAAAATTTATTGCTGATGAAATAAATAAAGCTCACAAAAAAGTTCCAAATGTAGTTGTTGTTCTTGAGAATACAGCTGGGCAAGGAAGCAATATAGGAAGTAGATTTTCTGAGATAGGAAAAATAATAGAACTTATAGAAGATAAATCAAGAATAGGAGTTTGTATAGATACTTGTCACACTCTTGCTTCAGGTTATGAGTTAAAAGATGAAGAAGGATATAATAAAACTTTTGATGAGTTTGAAAAATACATAGGTTTTAAATATCTAAAAGGAGTTCATCTAAATGATTCAATGTTTGATACAGGTTCTAAAAAAGATAGACATCAAAGTATTGGAAAAGGAAAATTAGGAGAGGAATTTTTTATAAGATTTATGAATGATTCTCGTTTTGATAATATTCCAATTATTCTTGAAACTATTGATAATACAATTTGGAAAGAAGAGATAGAATATTTGTACAGCCTTATTAAATAAATTTTACAAAAAGATAGAAATAAAAATTTTATAAACATTTTTTTGTTAAAATATGGTATAATCTGTATAAGTTTATTATAAAAAAGAAAGCGGGAGGGGTTTATTATGAAGGAAACTAAAAAACAAAGTGTATGGGCAGCTTATAAATTCTCCATAATATTATTAGGAGCTATATTTATTGGAAGTATAGTTGGTCTACAAATGGGAGATAAAGCAAAAATGTTCAAACCTTTTGGAGATCTATTTATAAATGGTATGTTTATGTTAGTTGTTCCTTTGGTGTTTGTTACAATAAGTGGGTCTGTATCTTCAATGAGTGATATGAATAGACTTAAGAAAATATTAAAAACACTTCTTTTAACATTTGTATCAACAGGATTTTTAGCAGCGATTTATATTTTTATTACTGTAAAAGTTTTTCCACCAGCTCAAGGAGTAAATTTAGCTATGCCAATAGCTGAGGCAATAGAGCCATTTTCAACAGGAGAGCAAGTAGTAAAAGCTATCACAGTTACAGATTTTCCAGAACTTATCTCTAAAAGAAATATGTTACCTTTAATTTTATTCTCTATAGTTTTTGGTATCTGTGTAAATTTAATTGGAGAAAAGGGAAGAATAATTGCAAAAGGGTTAGAGGCTCTATCAGAAGTATTTTTAAAAATGATAAGTCTTTTAATGTATTATGCTCCAATAGGATTAGGTGCGTATTTTGCTTCTCTTACAGGTGAATATGGAAAAGAACTATTAGGTTCTTATGCAAGAGCTATGGCAATTTATTATCCATTATGTATATTTTATATGTTTACAGCATTTCCATTATATGCTTGGATTTCTGGTGGAATGGAAGGGATAAGAAGATTAAAATATGTAATTTCTCCAGCAATAACAGCTGTGGCTACTCAAAGTAGTATAGCAACACTTCCTGTAAATTTAGAGGCTTGTGAAAAAATAGGAGTACCAAAAGATATAAGAGAGATTGTTCTTCCAATAGGAGCTACAGCTCATATGGATGGAACTGTTTTAAGTTCTATTTTAAAAATAACTTTCTTGTTTGGAATTTTCCAAATACCATTTGCTGGTGTCGGAACTTATATTAGTGCTTTATTCTTAGCTATTGCAGGTGGAGTTGTAATGTCTGGAGTTCCCGGTGGAGGATTAATTGGAGAGATGTTTATAGTTTCAATGTATGGATTCCCACCTGAAGCATTCCCAATAATCGCTACAATAGGATATTTAGTTGACCCACCAGCAACAATGATTAATGCTAGTGGAGATACAATTGCTTCAATGCTTATCACAAGATTTGTTGAAGGAAAAGATTGGGTAAATAAAAAATTTGATTAATTATTTTAAAAGGTACAGATTTTTTCTGTACCTTTAGTTAAATTATAAAAAATGAAGAGAGGAAAAAATGGAAGCAAAAGATTTTTGTACTTGTGGAGATTATAAATGTCCAAATAATCCTGTAAATCATGAAAAAGGTTGTACTTTATGTGTGTTAAAATGTTTAAAAGCAAATGAAATTCCAACTTGCTTTTTTAAAAAATTATCTGAAGAAAGACCTGAAAATGAAGATTATACATTTAAAGGTTTTGCAAAATTTGTAGAAAAATATTCTAAATAATTTTTGAGCTGAGATTTTTTCTCAGCTCTTTTATATTTTTTTATAAAGAGAATATTTTTTATTTTTTAAAACCAATGAATAGTTATCTTCTAGGCTATCAGAAACTTTATTTTTCTTTAAAAGATATTGGCAATCTTTTGGGATTTCCTCTTTTGAATTATAATCCATAATATAGTATCTAGAAAGGTATGATAAATTATTTGAATTTGGAAACTTATATGAAGAGATTCTAATATCTTCTCTTTTTAAAAAGTTTTCAAAAGGTTTTAAGGTATAGTTCTTATTATAAAAACTAACTCCAAAAACTAAAAATATTAAGATACTAAACATAGATATATTTATTGCTTTAATTC
>Scooby_p2__coassemble_927_pt1 | contig 16931 bp, 14 predicted proteins | sample Scooby_p2__metabat2_low_PE_014 | metagenome-assembled genome bin Scooby_p2 | reverse complement strand
ATTTTTTTTATTAATATCAAATCTATTTTTAGACATATGTTGTTTTAAAAGTTCCAAATCTTTTATTTTTTCTTCAAACTCTTTTATATGTCTATCAACAGCATCAATTTTATCTTGTTTTGTATTAACTTGACCATAAAAATTTTTTTCCTCAGCAAAGCTAGAAAAAGTACAAACAATAAAAATCATAAAAAAAGAGATAAATTTTTTCATAGATTCCTCCTATTAAATGAATATTTAGATTATATCATAAAACAAAATTTTTTATGAAAAAAAATAAAAATTATAGTATAATAAGGGTAATAAAAAGAATAATGGGAGGTTGTTTTTGTGAAAAAATTAGCATGGTTATTGACAGTCTTATTGGTAGGATGTACCTCTGTAGAAGAGAAATCACAGAAAGAAAATCCTATTGTATATAATGTAGCTATCGTAAATACTAATAATGTAAATGGAAATATTGAAGAGGGAGTAGGATATTCGAGACTTGCTACGATTATAAAAAATGAAGAGCAAAAATTTGGTACCACTAATGTATTTTATTTAGATGGTGGAGGAAATTTTTCTGGAAGTGAGTTTGCTGATAATTCTCGTGGAGAAAATGTAGTAAAAATATTAAATGCAATAAATCTTCAAGCAACAACTTTGGGAAAAGGAGATTTTATCTACGGAACTGAAAGAATAAAAGAGTTAGAAAAAATATCTAATTTTAGAATAGTGGCGTCAAATGTAAAGTATAGAACAGGTGGAGATTTTGTAAGACCATATGCTTTAAGAAATATAGGTGGAGAAAAAGTGGCTATAATAGGGATAGTATCTCCAGCACTTTATGATGAGATGGATGAAAAGACAAAGGCTCAAATAAAAATAGAGGAGCCTATTTTAGTGATACCACAACTTTTGGAACTTATAAGAAAAAATAATATAAATTTTGTAATAGCTCTTACTTCTATGGACGATAGCAATCTAAATAGAGAGTGGAATATAAGTGATGTAGTAAAAAATATTCCAGGAATGGATATTGTTATAAGTAGTGGAGAGGGAAATGGAAGTTCAATAAAAAGAGTAGGAAATACTTATATAGTAAGAGAGGATAAAAATTTCCAAAGTGTTGGAATTACAAAAATAGATATGTATGCTAATGATTCTAATCCTCAAAAAATGATTTATGAAAAAATAGAGGCAAAGGATTTAAAAGCTTTAACAAAAGTAGAAAAACCTATAAAAATAGAAAAAGTAGAAGAGGTAGTTTCAAAAGAAGTTCTTCATAGAGCTGTACCAGGAGATACTTTATATTCTTTAGCCAAATATTACGGAGTAACAGTAGATGATATAAAAAATCTAAATCCAAATATTGTTGGAAATAATATAAAAGTTGGAGAAACTTATAAAATATCAGAGAAAAAAACAAAAATAGTAGAGAAAAAAGTGGAGGCACCTACTGGAATAAAAGAAGAAGAAAAAACTATAGGTGGAGCTGAAGGAAAAACAGAAATATATATAGAAGAAAAAGAAAATCAATTATCAAAAGAGGAAGTTGAAGATTTTGATTCAATAGCTGTTGAGATGAATGATATGGAAAGTATACCTCAAGATGCTGTAAAAATTGGAAAAAATGATATACCAACAAATCCAGCTATGGAAGATTTAATAAAAACATTGAAATAAAAAAATAAGGGGGAGTAATGGACGTAGTATTGGATATAAAACAAGATCTGAAATTAGTTTTAACTCAAGAAATGAAACTTTCCCTAAATATTTTGGAGATGTCTTTATATGATTTAGAAAGATATCTAATAAAAACTACAGAGATAAATCCCCTTATAGATGTAGAGTTTTCGAATAACTATGGAAAAAAATACTCAAGTGATGATGAGGAATTTTCACCACTTGATTTAGCTCATAAAGAAGAAAGTCTTATTGATTATCTTGAAGAGCAGATTGGATATTTGAAAATAGATAAAAAGACAGAATTTTTATGTAAATATATTATAAATAATCTTGATAAAAAGGGATATCTTACACTTAGTAAAAAAGAGATAAAGGATTTGACAAAATTTTCTATAAAAGATATAGAGAAAGCTTTAGAGATAGTTAAAAATCTAGAGCCAGTAGGAATAGGTGCGTCAAATCTTGAAGAGTGTTTGATTATTCAGTTACATAAAAAAAATATAAATGATATTGTTTTGGAAAATCTGATAAAATATTTTTTAAAAGAGCTTTCGGAAAAAAAATATGGCGATATTTCTGAAAAATTAAAAATATCTGAAAATAAAATTAAAAACTATCTGGAAGTTATAAGAAAATTAAATCCTATACCAGCCAGAGGTTTTTATATGGGAGATGTCACAAACTATATTGCTCCTGAAGCAGAGATAAAAATGGTAGATGGGGAATATCAAGTTGTAATGTTAAATGAAAATATCCCAAAAATAAAAATAAAAGAGATTGAAAATAGAGAGAATAAGACTTTTTATAATTCAGCAGTAAGTTTGGTTAATTTTATAGAAAAAAGAAGAGAGACCTTGAAAAAAATATTAGAAATTCTTTTAGAAAGACAGTATAGTTTTTTTTCTGAAGAAAATGGAAAATTAAAAACTTTTACTTCAAAAGAGTTGTCTGAGATATTAAAGCTACATCAATCAACAGTGTCAAGGGCGATAAAAAATAAATATGTCTTAACTGAGAAAGGTATAATGAGAATAAAAGATTTATTTGTTTTAAATGATACTAAAGAGGTTGTATGTGGTCTTATAGAGAAATTGATTTTAGGTGAGGATAGAAAAAAACCTTACACTGACCAAGAGATAGCAGACTATATAAAAGGACAAAAAATAGATATAGCTAGAAGAACAATAGCAAAATATAGAGAAGAGTTGGGGATAAAATCGGCTAGTAAAAGAAAAATAAAAATTATTTAGGAGTGAAGATGAATATATCTCTTATAGAAATAGAGGAACATATAAAAAAATATATAAAAGTTATTACAACTGTCATAAATGTTGATGTTGGAGTTGTGGATAAAAATATGAAGAGAGTTTCTGGAACTAGCAGATATAACGATACTGTTGGTGAAAGAGTTAGAGGAAATGTTTTTAAAAAAACTATTGAAACAGGAGAAACAAGTATAATAGAAAATCCTAGAACTCACGACCTTTGTCAAATTTGTGCTGACAAAGAGTTATGTAAAGAAACTTTGGAAATAGCTACTCCTATCTATTGTAACGGAGAGATAGAGGGAGTTTTGGGACTTTTATGTTTTAATGAGGAGCAAAAAAATAAAATACTTTTAGATGTAGAGTCTTATCTTGACTTTACAAAACAGATAGCAGAATTTATTGGAATGAAGTTTAAAGAGTATAGAGAAAGTTTACTTCAAAAAGAGAGAGAGGAAACTTTAAATCAACTTCTTAACAATATGACAAAAGGTGTAATCCTAAGTGATGTAGATGGAAATATAACAAGTATCAATCAAATAGGGATAAAAAAATTAAAACTTTCTTTTAATCCCGAGGGAAAAAAGATGCAACTTATAAGTCAAAATGACTATATAATGAATGAGGAAATTTTTAAACTTATAATAGGAAAAAAAGAATATAATGTAACAGGAAAAAAAGTTCCAATGGTTTCTTTTAGTCAAAAAAAGATAAATGGTTTTATTTTTGATGATATACAAAAGATTAGCAAAAATATTGTTGAAGTAAGTAATCAATACAATAGAATTACTTTAGATGATATTCACGGTACATCTCAATCGATTCAATCTTTAAAAGAATATATAAAAACTGTGGCAAATTCAAATTCTACAGTTCTTATTACTGGAGAAAGTGGAACAGGAAAAGAATTAATAGCTCGTTCACTTCACTCTAGTGGAAATAGAAAAGATAAACCTTTGGTAGTAATAAATTGTTCTGCCATACCTGACTCACTTCTTGAAAGTGAACTTTTTGGATATGTAAAGGGAGCTTTTACTGGAGCTGATAACAATGGACATATGGGAAAATTTGAACTTGCTAACGGAGGGGTTATTTTCCTTGACGAGATTGGAGATATGCCACTATATCTACAAGCAAAAATTTTAAGAGTTATTCAGGAGAAAAAAATCGAAAGAATAGGGTCTAATAAGAGTATAGATTTAGACATTAAAATAATAGCAGCTACAAATGCTGATTTAAGACAAAAAATAAAAGAGAAAAAATTTAGAGAAGATCTTTTTTATAGATTAAATGTTATTCCTATTCAAACTTGTCCTTTGAGAGAAAGAAGAGAGGACATTGAACCAATAGTTAAAAAATTGATAGAGAAATATAGTGTAATCTCTGGAAAAAAAGAGATAGACATTGACGAGAAAGCTATGAAAGTATTATTGGATTATGACTGGCCCGGAAATGTGAGAGAGCTTGAAAATGTTATAGAACTTATAATGAATACTTGTGGAGAGGCCGACAGAGTAACTGTATCTATGCTACCTGAAAATATAAAACTTTCAAAAAATAAAAATATAATTTTGGAAGAGATAAAAAAAGAGAGTTTTGAAATTTTAGAAGATGAGTTCTGTGAAATAGAAAAAAACTATATTATAAAAGGTTTGGAAAAATATGGAAATTCTACTGAAGGGAAAAAGATTCTTTGTGACAAAATGAATATAGGACTTACAACTCTTTATAGAAAATTAAAAAAATTTAATATAGATAAGTAATAAGAGGAGAAAAAATGGCATTATTTGAAAGTAATACATCTACTGTAAAAGGTGGAGAGATGACAATAATATCAAGAGCAACTACCATAAAAGGTGACATAAAGTTAGAATGTAATATTTATGTGGCTGGTAAAGTTGAGGGTAATATTGAATCGACAGCTCTTATAACTGTAGGAGAAAATGGAAAAGTTATAGGAAGTATGAAAGCTAAAAAAATAATTATAAGTGGACTTTTAAATGGAAAGATAGAAACTGATGAGCTAGAATTAATATCTGGTGGTAAAGTTCAGGGAGATATAATAACTAAAACTCTTTCAATAGAAGAGGGAGCTATTTTTGAAGGAAATAGTACAATGAAAAGAGAAAATATTAAAATAGAAAAGAAATAAAAATAGAGGTTGCTACAAAAATTTAAAATGTAGTAGCCTTTTTTATTTTTATTAAATTTTCCATTGAATAAATGAATACAATTTCAAAATAGAATATATATTTTAAATTATCTGTTCTATAATAGATTGTAATGATTATAAATTAGTGATGATTTAATATATTTTTAAAAATATTAAAATTTTGTTGTAATTTTTCCATAATCTGATATAATGTCACGCAATAAATGAAATTGTTTAGGCGTGGAGGGAGAAATATGGAAAATACAAAAAAAATGAATCTGACGACAAAAATTTTTATAGCACTGATATTAGGAGTAGTTACAGGACTGATACTTCACCCAATAAAAGAAAATCCAATGGTAGAAAAATATCTTTTAAATTTTATATTTAACTTTTTAGGAAATGGATTTGTAAGAGCTATCAGAATGGTAGTAGTACCATTAGTACTTTGTTCTTTAGTAATGGGATCAGCTGGTATTGAAGATGTTACAAAACTTGGAAGAATAGGAATAAAAACTTTAGCTTTTTATCTTTCAACTACAGCTTTTGCAGTTGTATTGGCTTTAGTGGGAGGAAATATAATTAATCCTGGAAAGGGAATACAATTGGAAAATATAGCAACAACTGCTGTTAAAACTCCAGAAACAAAACCTTTTGTAGATATACTTTTAGATATGATACCAATAAATCCTATTGAGGCTTTAGCAACAGGAAATATGTTACAAATAATAGTTTTTGCAATATTACTTGGAGTGGCTCTTTCACTTCTTGGAGAAAAAGCATCTAATGTAAAAAAACTTTTTGAAGAAGGAAATAGTATAAGCTTAAAATTAGTTGAACTTATAATGAAACTTGCTCCACTTGGGGTTTACGGACTTATAGCTAAAACTTTTACAACACTAGGTTATGTGGCACTTATTCCACTATTTAAATATTTTATCGGTGTAGTTATAATTTTATTTATTCACTGTTTAGTAACTTACCAAGGAATATTAATATTATTTGGAAAATATAATCCAATAAAATTCTTTAAAGGATTTGCTCCAACAATGATGATTGGATTTTCAACAGCATCAAGTAGTGCTTGTTTACCATCATCTTTAAAAACAGTTCAAGAAAATTTTGGAGTATCAAAAACAATATCATCTTTTACAATTCCATTAGGTAATACAATAAATATGGACGGAACAGCTGTAATGCAAGGGATTGCCACTATATTTATAGCTCAAATCTATGGAAAAGATTTAACAATGGCTCACTATATTTCAATAATTCTTACAGCCACTCTAGCATCAATCGGTACAGCTGGAGTTCCGGGAGTTGGAGTTATTATGCTTGGAATGGTTTTAGTTCAAGTGGGACTTCCATTAGAGGGAATTGGACTTGTAATGGGAATTGATAGATTTGTTGATATGTTTAGAACAATGATAAATATAACAGGAGATGCTGTTTGTACACTTGTTATAGCAAAAACAGAAGGCGAACAGTTGAAATAAATCTTATATAAATAAAAAATCGGGAGCTTTGGCTCCCTTTTTAAATTAGAAATTTTCTTCTAAGATTCTTGCAAGTTGGTCAGGACAAGAAGTAGGTTTTGTTCTACAAGTTATACCTTTAAGTTTTTGGATAACTATATCTTTTGGTAAACCTTTTACAAGATTTTCTATTCCGTGAGTATTTCCGTCACAACCTCCAACAAATTCAATATTTTGAATAATTCCATTAGAATCTACATCTAAAAGAATTTCTTTTGCACAAACTCCAAAAGTAGCATAAGCTTTCATATTTTTCCTCCTAAAAAATTAAAAAAATTCAAGAATAATTATACTATATTTTTCAAAAAAAATCTGTAAAAATTTTTATAAAAAAATAAAAATAAAATAAACTTTTTTTCTAACCTTGACGTCATAAGAGTGAAGTTAATAAAAATGCATAATATATAATAAATTTCCCCAAAGTAAAAAAAGAGTGAGCAAAATCATTCTTTTTTTATTTTTTGTCATCTGTTGATTATTTAATTTATATAGTTACAAAAAATAAAAAAAGACTAGTCATTAAAATGCTGTCTTTTTTTATATTACCTATGAATTTGTTATTATTTGTTTAATGCTTTAACAATTCTTGGGCTTAGAGTGTTAGCGTTAGCTTTTAATATTTGCATAACTTCAACTTCGTTTGCAGATTTTAAAGTTTTTAAAACTTTAGTACAAACTTTAACTCTAAGAGGTTTTCCGTTGATTATTATTGTAACTGGTTGTAAATTTGGTTTCCAAACTCTGTTAGTTAATCTATGAGAGTGAGAAATTTGATGTCCAAATGTTATTCCTTTACCAGTGATTTCACATCTTTGCATAATTGCACCCCCTGAAAAATAATTTGCATATTATTATATCATTAACTTAGAAATAAATCAACGGTTTTTTGCAAACAATGACAAAATTTTTAGATATTTTTAAAAAATTAAAAAAATAGAGTAAATATGTGATATAATATTGAGATAAAATATAGAAATTTTTAAAAAGGTGATAGTGTGAATAATCATAATTATAACGTATTGGAGTTTGATAAGTTAAAAGGTGTGTTAGCACAATATATGATGACAAAATCAAACAGAGATAGAGTAGAAAATTTAAAAATATATTCTGAGATTAACCAATTAAAAAAAGAATTTGAAATCTTAAGAGATTTTATAGACTTCCATAAATATGATGGTGGAATAGAGATATTTAACCTAAAAGATATTATGGAAACTCTAAAAAAATGTGAGCTTATAGGTATGTTTTTTGAGCCAGATGAGCTTTATGATATAAATCAAAACTTAAGAATTTTTAGACTTTTTAAGAATAAATTAGATGAACTTGATAAATATAAAAACTTAAAAGCTAGATTTAGTCAAGTTCCAACTTTAAAATTTATTGAAGATATAATCAATAAAACTATTGATAATGAGAAAAATATTCAAGACGAAGCGTCTCTTGATTTAAGAGATATAAGACTTCAAAAAAGATTACTTGCTACAAATATCAAAAGAAAATTTGATGATATGTTTAATGATGAAAGTCTTTCAAGAGCTATCCAAGAAAAAATCGTTACAAACCGTGACGGAAGAAATGTTATACCAGTAAAAGCAGATTTTAAAGGTATGATAAAAGGAATAGAACACGACAGATCTTCTAGTGGACAAACAGTATTTATTGAGCCACTTGGGGTAGTATCACTTAATAATAAAATGAGAGAGCTTGAGGCTCGTGAAAGAGAAGAGATAAGAAAAATCCTTTTAAGAATAACTGACCAAATAAGAGTAAATATAGATGATGTTACAAAAATAGCTGAGTCAGTTCTTGAGATAGATAATCTAACAGGTAAAACAAGATTTGCAATGGACTATAGATGTAATATTCCTGAGATAAATCAAAGGGAACAACTAAGTATTGTAGCTGGAAGACACCCTTTTATAGATAGAGATAAAGTTGTACCATTAACATTTGAAATCGGAAAAAAATACAATACTTTACTTATCACAGGACCAAATACAGGAGGAAAAACAGTTGCTTTGAAAGTTGCTGGACTTTTAACTTTGATGGCACTTTCAGGTATTCCAATCCCTGCTGATGAAAAATCTAGTATTGGATTTTTCTCAGGAGTTTATGCTGATATTGGAGATGAACAAAGTATTGAACAATCTCTATCATCATTCTCTGGTCACTTAAAAAATGTCCAAAGTATACTTACATCGGTTACTAAAAACTCTCTTGTGCTTTTAGATGAGCTTGGTTCTGGTACAGACCCAGTAGAGGGATCAGCTTTTGCTATGGCTGTTATTGATTTCTTAAAAGATAGAAAAGTAAAATCAATGATAACTACTCACTACAGTGAAGTAAAAGCTTATGGATATAATGAAGAGGAAATAGAAACAGCCTCAATGGAATTTAACTCTGATACTTTATCTCCTACATATAGACTATTAATTGGAATCCCGGGAGAAAGTAACGCCTTAACTATTGCAAAAAGATTGGGAGTTGCTGAAGAGGTAATTGAAAAAGCAAAATCATATATAAGTGATGAAAATAAAAAAGTTGAAAAGATGATAACAAATATCAAAGAAAAATCTGATGAGTTAGAATCAATGAGAGCAGAGGTTGAGGCTCTAAAAGAAAAAGTAAAACAAGAACAAATAGAATATGAGGAAAAACTTAGAAAATTAGAAGTTGAAAAAAATAATATTTTAAAAGAGGCTTATGAAAAAGCAGATCAAATGATGAAAGATATGCAAAATAAAGCTGCTGCCCTTGTTAAAAAACTTCAATCAGAAGAAACTAAGAAAGACGACGCAAAAAGCGTTCAAAAAAGTCTTAATATGCTTAGAACAAATCTTGGTAAAGAAAAAGATGAAAATGTTGAACAAAAACCAAAAGTTGCAAGAAAAATTGAGTTTAAAGAGGGAGAAAAAGTCCTTGTTAATAGCTTAAAACAATATGCAGATATTTTAAAAATCAATAAAAGTAAAGAAACTGTACTTATTCAAGCTGGTATCTTAAAACTTGAAGTATCTTTAGATGATATTAAAAAAATCACAGAAAAGAAAACAAAAGAATACACTCAGGCTACATCTTCAAAAAGCAGTCGTGTAAGTTCAAAAATTGATTTAAGAGGAAAAATGGTAGAAGAAGCAATCTATGAACTTGAATCATATATGGATAAAGCTGTTTTAACAGGATATAAAGAAGTACAAGTTGTTACAGGAAATGGAACTGGAGCTTTAAGAAAAGGAATAGTTGAATATCTAAAAAATTGTAGATATGTAAAAGATTTTAGATTTGGTGGACAAGGAGAAGGTGGTGTAGGTTGTACAGTGGTAACATTGAAATAAATTATACCCTTATCGTTGCAATCGGTGGCTCTGGTAAAAGAATGGGTTTAGGTTATCCAAAACAATTCCTACAATATAAAGGAAAACCACTTTTTGTGAATATTTTAGAAGTGGCAGATAGATGCCCTATTGTAAAAAATATTGTCCTAGTCACTAAGAAAGAGCTTATAGATGAAGTGAAAGAGATTTGTAAAACATTTGAAATAAAAAAAGTTTCTCATATTGTAGAGGGAGGAGCTGAAAGACAGGACTCTATCTACAATGGTTTAAAATGTTGTGAACTAAATTCTCTTATAGCTATCCAAGACGGAGTTAGACCATTTTTTAAAGAGGAATATATAATAAAAACTTATGAGGCACTTTTAGAGGATAAAAATCTAAATGGTGTTGTAATCGGTATGCCTGTAAAAGATACTATAAAAATAGTAGATGAAAATGGGATAATAAAATCTACACCAAAGAGAGCCACACTTTTTATGGCTCAGACACCTCAAGTTTTTAGAGGTGATATTTTAATCAAATCTTATCAAAAAGCCAAAGTTGATGGATTTTTAGGAACAGATGATTCTTCACTAGTAGAGAGATATTTTGGAAATGTAAAACTGCTAGAGGGAGATTATGAAAATATAAAGATAACAACAATAGATGATATGAAATTTTTAGAGGAGGAGAAATAATGATAAAAATATACAATACTATGACAAGAAAAGTAGAAGAATTTGTACCACTAAAAGAAAATGAAGTGTCAATGTATGTTTGTGGACCAACAGTATATAACTATATCCACATTGGAAATGCACGTCCTGCCATAGTTTTTGATACAGTAAGAAGATATTTTGAGTATAGAGGATATAAAGTAAAATATGTTCAAAACTTCACAGATGTAGACGATAAAATAATAAAAAGAGCTAACGAAGAGGGAGTTACTTCCAAAGAAATTGCTAGAAAATATATTGAGGCTTATTTTGAAGATACTAAAAAAGTAAATCTTAAAGAAGAGGGAATGATAAGACCTAGAGCCACTGAATATATAGACGAAATGCAAGAGATAATCAAAAAACTTATATCTGAAGGTTATGCTTATGAAGTAAATGGAGATGTTTATTTTGAAGTTGAAAAAGATAAAGATGATTATGGTTGCCTTTCTCATCAAGATATTGGAAACTTAAAAGCTGGAGCTAGAATAGAAGTAAATGATATAAAAAAATCTCCACTTGACTTTGCTCTATGGAAAAGTGCAAAACCGGGAGAACCTAGCTGGGATTCGCCTTGGGGAAAAGGAAGACCTGGTTGGCATATAGAATGTTCGGCTATGTCAAGCAAACTTCTTGGGGACGTATTTGACATTCACGGTGGAGGACAAGATCTGATATTCCCACACCACGAAAATGAGATAGCTCAATCAAGATGTAGCTCTCACCAAGAATATGCTAGATATTGGATGCACAACGGATATATCAATGTTAATGGAGAAAAAATGTCAAAATCTTTAGGAAACTTTTTCTTATTAAGAGAAGTTTTAGAGCATTTTGAAGGTAGAGTAATAAGATTTTTTGTTCTGGGTGCTCATTATAGAAAACCAATAGATTTCTCTAACAATGAACTTGAACAAGCTAAATCTGGTCTTGAAAGAATAGATAACGCAGTAGAAAGACTTAGAGAAAAAATAAAATCTGGTGCTGTGGCTGGTGGAGATGATCTTGCAGGATTAAAAGATTTACTAAAAGAAACAGAAGAAAGATTTATCCAAGCTATGGATGATGATTTTAATACAGCTCAAGGTATTGGAGTAATATTTGAACTTATAAAAGAGATAAATAAATATACAGAGGTAGAAAAAATCTCTGAAGAAGGGCTAAAAGCTCTACAAATGGCATATGACTACATTGAAAATATAATGGAAAATGTATTTGGTGTAACTTTAAAATCTCAAGAAAATATTGGAAACTTAACAGCTGATTTAGTAGAATTTTTATTAGAAATAAGAAGAAAAGCTAGAGCTGAAAAGAACTGGGCATTATCTGACGAAATAAGAGATAGACTTGGAGAAATGGGAATAAAAATAAAAGACGGAAAGGATAAAACAATATGGTCTCTATAAATCTTAAGGAGACAAATGGTCTTGTGTTAGCATATTTAGGGGACTCTGTGTGGGAAGTAAATGTGAGAGAGCATTTTGTAGCAAAGGGTCTAAATCTTAGAAACCTAAATAACAAAGTAGTAAAATATGTAAATGCTAAGGCACAAAGTGAAATCTTAGAAAAAATTTATCCTACAGTTGAAGAAAAATATCAAGAGATAATAAGAAAAGCTAAAAATGGAAATATAAAATCTTTTCCTCAGACTTGTACCCAGTTAGAGTATAGAAACGCCACAGGTTTTGAAGCTTATATAGCAGGACTTTATATAGACGGCAAAATTGACGAGATAAAAAAAATCATAGAAGAAAATATTGAGTAAGGATATTAATATGTTTAAAGATATAGTTTCAAATGAAGAAGCAAAAAGTTTTTTAATAAATGAGTTAAAAAATGGAAAAAAAGAGGGAACATATATATTTTATGGAGAAGATAAAGCACTTCTTATGGAGTTTGCTTTGTCTTTTGCCAAAGCTTTAACTTGTAAAAATGAAAAATATGATTTTTGTGATAGATGTGAATCTTGTCTAAGAATGAATAGTCTGACACACGGGGATTTAGAAATATTTGAAGATGATAATGGTATAAAGATTGATAGTATAAGAGAGATTGCAAAAATATCTTCAAGTGCTACCTATGAAGGTGGAAATAGAATTTTTATTATAAAAGATGCTGAAAAGCTAAAAAAAGAGTCTAGCAATGCACTTCTTAAAATAATAGAAGAGCCAGAAGAGGGAGATTTCTTTATATTACTTTCTAAAAATCTAAATCTTTTACCTACTATAAAATCAAGATCTACAATAGTAAAGATAAAAAATAAAACTCCTGAGGAATTTGGTATCACTCTTAATGAATATAAATTCTTTTTAGGCAAGGGCAAAGATATAGAGGACTATAAAAAATATGGTTTTGATATAGATGAGGCTTTTTCCTATGAAAATTTAGGAGAGCCACTACAAAACTATGTAAGACTGAAAAAAGAACTGAGAGAGGAAAAAATTGAGGAAAAAATCAAATCTCTTATGGAAAATAAAATAAAAGTCTATAAAGGGCTTATAAATCTTTATAAAAATATAGAGTATATTGATGTTGCCGAAAGACTTGTAATAGCTGAAAATATAAGTTTTGCTTGTGAAAATGAAAGATCTGTTGTAATGGAGATTTGTGATTATATTTGCCATTTTATAAAAGACTTTGGAAAGCTTGAAAAGATTATGGAAATAAAAAATAGAATAAATTCCAATGTAAATGTAAAGCTTTTACTTAGAGTTTTAATACTAGAATTGTAGTCATAATATGTAAAAACAATTTGTTTAAAATCAGAAAAATAAATAAGTTCTAAAATAGAAACATTGCAATAAAAAAATATAAAAAATAATGAAATAATTTGAAAAACAAAAAAACTATTTACAAATTATAAAAAAAGAGTATAATAAGGCTATGGGGATGTATTAAAAGGTAAAAATAAAAATCTCATAAGAGGAGGATATTTATTATGAAAAAATTAGCATTATTATTAGCAGCATTATCAGTAGCATCTGTATCTTATGCAAAAGAAGTTATGCCTGAGGCAGCTCCAGTTGTAGAAGAAGCACCTGTAGTAGAACAAGAAGTTGTTGAAGTAAAAGCAGCTCCAGTATTAAGAGTAACTTCAGTAGGACAAGAGTTAGTAGTAGAAAATAAATCTAACGCAAATGATAGAGGATATGAAGACGTTGGAGATGCTATTCACTTAAAAAATAAAGTTGGATTAGCATTAGGAGATTCTTGGACATTTGATTTAATGGCAAGAAAAACTTGGTCAGCATCAATAGATGATAACGAAGTATTGGCAACAGGAGAAAAAACAGGTTCAGGAATGAAATCTAAAGCACACAGAATAGAATTAGCAGCAACTAGACATTTTGAAAACTTCTCACTTGGATTAAGATGGAGAGGAGAAAAAAATCAAGATGCTATCTTCTTACCAGTTTCTTATAACTATGGAATGGTTTCTGGTTGGTTTGATCCAGCTTACTATTTCGTAAATGGAGACGATGCAAATGCAGAAGATTATTTCTATTTAGAAGCTGAACCAGTAGTATTATCTTATGGACCAGTTCAATTAGCTTACTACTTTGAAGGATATAAATGGACAGGAGAAGGAGATGGAAATGTTCCAATAGATACAAAATCTGATTATGCTCATCAAGCTAGATTAAGAGGAACTGTATATTCTAACGATGCTTTCTCAGTTGGATTAGAATATAGATACCAATTTGCTCAAGATGTTGAAATGGTAAATGGAAATAAAAATGTAGAAAATAATAGACACATCGGTGTGTTATCAGGAGCTTACAATGTAACTGAAAACTTAACATTAGCAGGATACTATCAATATGAATTCAACAAATATGAACAACACGAAGGAACTGCAATGGATGATGACTATTATGGAGAATTCGGATTAGGATGGACTTACAACTTCTAATCATCTGATTAGTTAAAATCTTTAATAAAAAATAAGATTTTCAAGAGAGAGAGTTATTCTCTCTCTTTTTTTTCTTTAAAAATGTAGACATTTGTAGACAAAATTGTAGACAAAACTCCTATTTATAACATTTGAAAATTAAAATAGTTATAAAATTTGTAGACATTTTTAAAATTTTTTGTCTACATTGTAACTCATTTAAAATAGATATATTAGATTGAAAATTATCAAATTGTAGACAAAAAGTGAGGGGTATTTATTATAGGAAAAATTTTTTTATAATTTTAGTAACTTTTCTATTCTAAGATATATTTATGTAGGGGTGTGAAATTTTGTCTACAAAATGGCTTTTTTAGTTATAAGTTTTTAGAATATAATAAGTTATAGTGTAGACAATTTTTTAAAATTTTGTCTACATTTGACTACGCTTTATTTTAATATAAAATATTAATTATATTTAGAAAAAATATTTTGTCTACACTTTTGTTTTATTCTGTCTACAAATTATAAGATTGAATATTTATTTCGTTACGCATGCGTAATATGAAGTTATATTATAAAATTGACAGCATTAGATTTTCAGATTAAAATTTCCCATATTGAATATAGAATTATATTTTTGCAAAAATATGTTTTAATTATGGTATAATAAAAAGAGGTTCAAGATCAATGGAGGAAAAATTGAAAACTAAAATATTTAATATGTTAAGAGAGTTAAAAGAAAATAATAAAGTAGAATGTAAACTATCTGAAAATAAATTTCCTAAGGAAGCTTTAGAAACATACAGTTCTTTTGCAAATACAGATGGAGGAATAATAGTTTTAGGAGTTGAAGAAAAAAGAGGAAAGTTTAACATATCAGGAATTCAAAATTTGGATAAAATAAAAAAAGAGATATTTAATATTTTAAATAATAAAGAGAAGGTTAGTAAAAACTTAATAACAGATAAAGATATTATAGAAGAAACAATAGAAGAAAAAAATATTATAATTATTAAAGTTCCAAGAGCTAGTTACAAGGATAAACCTATTTTTATTGGAACAAATCCAATGACAGGAACTTATAAGAGAAATTTTGATGGTGATTATAAATGCTCACAAGATGAAATAAAAGCCATGATTAGAGATTCAAGTGAAGAATCGATGGATAATATTCTTTTGGAAGGGTTTAGTATTGAAGATTTAGATGAGCATACTTTAAATGATTATAGAAATAGATTTGCTACTTTAAAACCAAATCATCCGTTTATTTCAATGAATAATGAAGAATTTTTTAAAAAAATAGGTGTTCTTAGAAAAAATAGAAATTCTGGAAAATTAGAACCAACAATGGCAGGAATTTTAGTTTTTGGTAAAATAGAAGCAATAAAAGAAGTTTTGCCTCATTTTTTTATAGAGTATGTCGATAAAAGTGATATTTCTGAAGATAGATGGAAAGATAGAGTAATTTATGATGGAACTTGGGGAGAAGGGAATATATATAATTTTTTCTTTTTGGTAATAAACAAATTGTATTCTTCTACGAATAAAAATTTTGAATTAGAAGGAGATGGAATAACTAGAAAAGAAGTAAATAGCGTGCAAATAGCTTTGAGAGAAGCTTTTGTAAATTCTATAATTCATTCAGATTTTAAAATAGAAGAGCCAATTAAAATAACAAGATATAAAGATTATTATGAGTTTAAAAATCCAGGTAGCTTAAGAATAAGTAAGGATGATTTTTTTAGAGGAGAACATTCAAAACCAAGAAATAGTATAATAAATGATATTTTTAAGCATATAAATTTATGTGAACAAGCTGGAAGCGGTATTCCTAAAATTTTATCTGCTGTAAAAAAAGAAAAATTTAAATATCCAGAGATAAAAGATGAAAATATGAGTTTTAGTTTAAAATTTTGGAATATTGGCAATATAAGTAATTATGAAAAAGCTTCAGAAGAGGGAAAAATTATATTGCAATATTTATTAAAAGAGAAAAAAATAACCAACAGAGAAGCTAGAGAGAAATTTAATTATTCTAAAAAGAAGGTAATTCTATTATTTGATGATTTAATAGAAGAAGGATATATAGAAAAGAAAGGGGCTGGAAGGGGAACTTATTATAGACTAAAAATGACAGAAGATGAAGAAAAAATAGAAAAAATATTAAAGGAACGATTAGGGAACGATTAATAAAAAAAGGGAACGATTGTAAAAAATATGTTTTTTTATAAAGCCTTTAAAAATAATAATTTATAAAAAATATAAAAAAATAGAGGAACGATTAAGGAACGATTATAAAAATAATAGGAAAAGATGGAGAATAAAAACCTTCATCTTTTTTATAAAATTGTATTTTTGATATAAGAAAAACTTATACCTTTAG
>Scooby_p2__coassemble_879_pt1 | contig 17597 bp, 14 predicted proteins | sample Scooby_p2__metabat2_low_PE_014 | metagenome-assembled genome bin Scooby_p2 | reverse complement strand
CAGTTACATTATCTCCTGAAGAATACATTCCACTAATATTTCCTCCAGTAACATTAATCATCCCGTCAGAACCATTAGTTATAAAAGAATTTTCTTTGGCTGACATACCAAAATTATTATCTCCAGTAATCTCTATATTCCCATTATTTGTAGCAGTTGCATTTAGAGCAACAGACATTCCTGAAGAATTATTTCCTTTAACAGTTATATTTTTATTATTAAAAAGTTTTCCTTTATAAGAATACATTCCATCACTAGAGTCTCCAGTAACTTCTATATTTCCATTATTTATTGCTGTATATGTAGATTCATGAATATCCATACCATAAGCATTATTTCCTTTAATAAAAATGTTTCCGTTAGCTCCATTAGTAAGAGTAATTTCTTTAAGAGGATATATTTCATTAATAGCTCCATATAATCCTGATGTGCAATCTCCTTCAGCAAAAATATTTCCATTGTTAGTTACATTACTATTACCTGAATGAACTCCTCTTGAAGAAACACCAGAAACTTTAATAGTTCCATCATTAATAGCTGTTCCATTAAAAACTTCAATTCCAAAACCATTAACAAAAATATTTCCTTTATTGATTACATTACCATTAAATCCTCTTAAACCAGAGGCAAAAGCTTTCCCAGTTAAAGTAATTTTCCCTTTTTCTCCATTAATAACAGTACCACCATCATAAGCAAACATTCCTTGAGTATTGTTAAAATTTCCATAAACATCATTATTAGTTCCGACTATAGTTCCATTATTAGTAGCCTCAGCATTTTTTCCCTCTGCTACCATTCCAACAGGAATTTTATATTCTTTTTTATCATTAGGTTTTTCACCTTTTATATTTATAGTTCCCTCATTGATAGCTTTTCCATTTTTTGTGTACATTCCAATAGATGAACCATTAACATTTATAGTTCCATTGCTAGAGTTTGTGATTTTACTACCATCTCCAACTCCAACCATACCAAAAGAATAATCTTTTAAATAATCTCTCCAAAAATTATTATCAAGGACTTCATTTTCAGGAGAATCATCAATTTCAAATCCATTATTAGCATTAATAGTTCCATTGTTCATTCCAGAAATAAGTCCACTTTTACTAAGTATAAGAAGACCTATATTTCTTCTACCTTCTAAATCAATAGTTCCATTATTTTGGATAGAGATTTCAAAAGCCTTATTTCTTAAAACTGTATCAACTTCACCTTTTAAAGCAGTAGCTCCTTCTCCACTAAGAGTGATATTAGCTTTATTATCAACAGTAGAGTTAACAGCAGAAATAGCTGTTGCATTTTCTCCAGAAACAGTAAGATTTGATTCATTTGTTACCTTAGAATTATTTACAACAGAAATTGCAGATTTTCCACTTTCAGAAAAGTTATTTTCTTTTTCATTCCCCTGAATAACTACATTTTCTCCGTTGATTTCAGTGTTTCCTAGCACTAAATCTTCAACAGGTTTTGAAACTTGAGGTTTTTCAGGTTCAACAATTGGTGGTTTTGGTTCAACTGGTGGTAATGGTGTTACTCCTCCAGATGAAGAACCTCCACCTCCTCCGCCTCCACCACAGGCAGTAAGAGTAGCCCCAATAAGTCCAGTTATTAAGAACTTAACTACAACACTTTCATTAACAGAAATTTTTCTTTTTAAAAATCTTTTTAGACTTTTTTCAATATTTTCGTCAATCATAATACCCTCCTATACACAATATTTTTTCCCTTACTAGATTATACCTCAAAAAAGAAAAAACGCAACATTTTTAACGAAAAAAAATCATTTACAATAGAGTATTCTAAAAAATTAGAATTATTTAATAATTGGAATAGTTTTCAAAAGGAAAAAACAAATTATATAAGAGTTATTATTTGTATATTATTTAAGGAAGAAAAAATAAGAAGGTTATTTAATTTTTAATAAAATCTAACAAAAGTAAAAGTTTTTTTTGCTTATATCCTTGATATTTTTACCTTTTAAATGGTATAATGTATTTGAATGTGGTTTATTTATGAGAGGTGAAAATAAATGAGAGAAGAATATTCGATTAAAACGAGAGAAAATTTTTGTACCGAAATTAGTATTCCCGGTTCTAAATCTATGACAACGAGAGCACTTATTTTGGCAGCTTTATCAGAAAATCCAGTTATACTTAAAAACCCACTTTTTAGTGATGACACAGTGCAAATGATAGAGTGTCTTACTAAATTAGGAAACAAAATCTTAGTATCAGATGACAAACACTACATAAAAATATCTGGTAATAAGAAGAGAGAGTTTGGAAAGAAAACTCTTCACGTTGGGAACTCTGCATCAGTTATGAAGTTTCTAATCTCTTATGTAGCAACAGGTAGAGGGGAAATAACCATAGACGCATCATCAAGAGTTTCATCAAGACCTATAAGGGAGTTTGTAGATAGTATAAGAGAATTAGGAATAGAGATAGAATATGTAAAAAAATCTGGATTCCTACCTATAAAAATATTTGCTAAAGGAACAACTAACAATACAATAAAAGTTTCTGGTAGAAATAGCAGTCAATATTTATCATCTGTTTTATTATCAGCATCATACTTTAATAGTGATATAAATATAATTACTTCACACAAAATAACTTCAAAATCTTATGTTGACATTACTCTAAAAATGTTACACGACTTTGGAGCAAATATAGAAAAAACAGAAACAGGATATTTAGTTAAAAAATCAAAATACAACACTGTAAAAGGTTACTTAATCGAGGGAGATATGGCATCAGCCTCTTACTTCCTTGCAGCAGCACTTATTACAAACAGTACAATAAAAATAAATAATTTTTCATACAACAGTATTCAAGGAGATTATAAATTCCTAGAAATCCTTGAAAATTTAGGTCTTCAAGTGGTATCAAGAACAAAAACTTCTATCACTGTAAAAGGTGTAGAATCTTTTGATGGATTCTCTCTTGACCTTAATAGAACTCCAGACTTAGTGCCAACTCTTGCAATAGTTGCCCTATTTGCTAAATCTCCGTCAGAGATTTTAAACGTTGCAAACCTAAGAACTAAAGGTGGAGATAGACTTAACTCTATTCGTACAGAGATTAAAAAAATCAACGGAAGTGCCACAGATCTTCCAGACGGATTAAAAATCATACCTAAAAAAATAGGTACTTATAAAGGTGGAGTTATGGAAACATACAACGACCACAGACTTGCTATGAGTTTCTCACTAGTTGGTCTTAAAGTCCCTGAAATCTCTATAACTAATCCACATTGTGTATCAAAAGTTTTTCCAAACTTTTTCACAGAATTTGAAAATATTTATAAATAGTTAGCTTGGGAGGGAAAGTATAGGAATGTTTTTCGGGTCTGCTCAAAAAATAGAAAAATTAAATAGTACTATCACAGAAAAAGACAAAGAGATAGAGGAACTTAAGCAAAAATTAAAATTAAGTGAAGATAATGCAATAATTAATGTAGAAAGTTTTAAATCTCTTAACAGTAAAATAGATATTTTAGAAAACGAAAAGAGAGATTTAACTCTTAAGATAGAATCTTTATCAAAGGAACTAGAAAATTCTTCTAAATCAATAGTATCTCTTAATCAACTAGAAATAATGGAAAAAAATCTTAAGAAAGCCAAAGATGATAATAAAACCCTTAGTGACGAAAGAGATAGCTTAAAAGAGAGAGTGAACACCCTTGAGGCTAAAGTGTCTCAAGTAGAAAATTCTTCTGTATCACCTAAGCAAATGGAGATAATGGAGAGAAATCTAAAAAATGCTAGAAATGAAAATTTAGAACTTAAAGAAAAATTATCACACTATGAAGAAACTGCAAAAGAGGTCGTAAGAATTAAAATCGAAGAAAGACCTAGAGAGTTTTCAGAAAATGCCATTATCTTAGACGAGTTTAAGTATAAGATTTTGACAGAAGATTTTTATAATGCAACTAAGTTTAAAGAAATAAAAGATTTTTTAGTAAAAAATGATTACCTATTTATAAATGACATTGAGGATTTAGCCTCTATCGAGGGCATAGAAAAACGTAAAAACTTTAAATCAGCCTATGCTAAATTTCAAAACTTTAAAAATGGTGTAGTACCTTTAGAGGACAGAGTTTTACTTTGCAAAGGTGCTAAAGTCCAAAAAATATTTAAGTCTTATAGAAAGTTTACAAACTATCTTCTTGATAACAATATGGAATATATGTTTGACCTTGACGGTGCAGATTTCAAAGCCCTTTCTGTAAAAGCTAGTATTATGGCAAAATCTGTAAAAGATATAATGACAGTTGCTGAGAAGTATTTTGAAACTTACAAAATAAAATAGTGGAGGGATACCCTTGAAAAATATACTTGTTGGTGTTTGTGGTGGGATTGCTGCTTACAAATCAGCCAATATAATTTCAAAACTTAAGAAAAAAGGTTATAATGTAAAAGTTATAATGACAGAAAACGCTACAAAAATAATAACTCCTCTTACTCTTGAAACTTTATCAAGAAACAAAGTGGTTGTTGATATGTGGGATATAAATAGAGGATATGAAGTAGAACATATATCTTTGGCAGAGTGGGCAGATTTAGTTTTAATCGCTCCTGCTACTTATAATATAGTAGGAAAAATTGCAAACGGTATAGCTGATGATATGCTTTCTACTGTGATTTCCGCTTGTACAAAACCAAAATATTTGGCTCTTGCTATGAATGTAAATATGTATGAAAACCCAATTTTAAAAGAAAATATTTCTAAATTAGAGAGATTTGGATATAACTTTATCGAGGCTGACGAGGGATTTTTAGCTTGCAATGCTAATGCTAAAGGACGTCTAAAAAATGAAGACGAGATTGTAGAGATAATCGAAAAAGCTCTAAATGATGAAAATAAAGATTTACTAAAAGGTAAAAAAATCCTTATCACTGCTGGAAGAACAGAAGAACCTATCGATCCAGTTAGATATTTAAGCAATAACTCTAGTGGTCAAATGGGATATGCTCTAGCTAGTGAAGCTGTAAGAATGGGAGCTCGTGTAACTTTAGTTTCTGGACCTACAAATCTTCCAAGACCAAAAGGTTTAAAAGAGTTTGTTCAAACAAGAAGTGCAATGGATATGTATGAGGCTGTAATGGCAAGATTTGACGAACAAGATATCGGTATTGCTTGTGCAGCTGTAGCTGATTATAAGCCAAAATTCTATTCAGAACAAAAAATTAAAAAAGCTGATGATGATTTAGTTATAGTTTTAGATAGAAATCCAGATATACTTTATAATATGGGACAAAAAAAATCTCATCAAGTGTTGATTGGATTTGCTGCTGAAACAGAAAATATAATCGAAAATGCTAAGAAAAAACTTGTTAAAAAGAACCTTGATATGATAGTGGCTAACAATGCACACAATATGAGAAGTTCTAATAACTCAGCTACTTTCTTGAAAAAAGACGGTTCATCAATAGATATTCCTGAAAAAACTAAGATAGAACTAGCTGTGGATATATTAAAAGAAGTTTCAAAATTAAAATAAATATTAAAAAAGTTAAGGCTATTGTAGATTTAAAAAATGCAACAGCCTTTTTTTATTTACTAAAAAATTTGGATATTCTCTCTTCATATAGTATAATTATATTATAACGAACAAGGAGGCTCTATTATGATAATACTTATTACAATTATAGCTTTAGGAGTTTTATTTGGTTTATTTCTTATGTCCACGTACAACAAACTGGTAAAAAACAGAATGTATGTAGAGGAAAGTTTTTCAACTATTGACACTTATTTAAAGAGAAGATATGACCTTATACCAAATCTTGTAGAGACAGTAAAAGGTGCTAAGAACTATGAATCTGAAACTTTAGAACGTGTTATCCGTGCTAGAAACTCTTATCTTTCAGCTAGCACACCAGAGGAAAAAATCTCTAATGAAAAACAAGTATCTGGATTTTTAGGAAAACTTTTTGCACTGCAAGAATCATACCCTGATTTAAAAGCAAATGAAAGCTTTGTAACTTTACAAACTCAACTTTCTAAGATTGAAGAAGGTATTTTACAAGCTAGAAAATACTACAATGGTTGTGTTAGAAATTACAACGTCTCTTGTGAAACATTCCCTAGCAACATTATAGCTGGTATGTTTAACTTCAAGAAATATTCTTTCTTCACTATTGAAAATCAGGAGGAAAAGGAAAATGTTAAAGTTAGTTTCTAGTATATTTTTTCTGTTTTGCTCTTTGGTATTTGCTGACAATGGCTATATTATCAAAGAATACACTTCAGATATTAAGATAAATGAAAAAAATATCTACACAGTAGAAGAAAATATAAAAGTAAATTTTAGAGAGCCAAGACGTGGCATCTATCGTGTTATACCTGAATATTTTAATGGACGTCAAATAAGAATTTCAGATATTCAAACCAGTGAAATAGCTCATATAAAAGACGAGAGAAAATATATCTATATCCGTTTAGGAGACCCTACAACATATCTAAAAGGTGTTAAAAATTACAAAATATCTTTTAATCAAAATCTAGGTTGGGACAGAAACAAAGAATATGACGAAGTATACTTTAATATCATTGGTAACGATTGGGATACTTTTATTGAAAGAGTTAATTTCTCTATCGAACTTCCAAAACCATTTAACCCTGATAAAATCAATTTTACATCAGGAGCTAGAGGAACGAAAAGTGATGTGGCAGGAATTAAATATTATATAAAAGGTAATACAATCATTGGACATTCTACAAAAGTTCTTGCACCAAGTCATAGTATCACATTGGCTTTACCTTTAGAAGAGGGATACTTTGATGTTAGTCCTTCAATCTTTGACTATATCAGTGGAATTTCAAAATTTTTACCTTTTTTACTTTACGGAACAATACTTCTTATAGTATTTATTATTCATAAAAAGAATAAAGATGATAGCGAAGTTATCGAGAGTGTGGAATTTTATCCCCCAGATGATCTTACTCCAACAGAGTTAGGTTATTATATAGACGGAAAAGTTGACGCAAAAGATCTGACTAGTATAATTTTCTATTGGGGTAATAAAGGATTTTTAAAGATAGACGAAACAGAATCAGAGGGATTTTTTAAGAAAAAAACTACAACTCTTACAAAGTTAAAAGATATAGAAACTACTAAAGAGTTTGAAAGATTTCTATTTGATAGTCTTTTTGCCTTTGGAGAAAATGGAGTAGTTAATATAGGCTCTCTTTACAATAAATTTTATAAATATATGGAAAAAACTGTTGATATTTTTGAAATCGGACTTATTAAAAATGGAAAATCTTTATATTCTCGTGATAGTAAAAAACTTTCAAAAAGAATGTCGCTATTTATCCCAGTAACAATGTTTTCAACTTTTGGAATTATAGCTTTTGTCGGTAATGATAATCCGTTCTTTGTATTTCCTACATTTATAACTGCTATGATAACTTGTGTCATCATTGGAAAACTAGCTAACGACACAAGAAAAAGAACAGCCTATGGAAATGAAATCTTAGGAAAATGTCTAGGATTTAAAAGATTTTTAACTGTTACAGAGAAAGATAAATTAGAGATGCTTTTAAAAGAAAATCCAAGTTATTTCTATGATATCTTACCTTACACTATCGTTTTAGGAGTTAGTGATATTTGGGCTGATAAATTCAAAGAGCTAGTAACTGCACCACCTACTTGGTATCATTCTAATTCTTTAGGAAATGCCTTTATATATTCAAGTTTTATGTCAAATATGAATCGTTCTATGTCATCACTTAATCGTAGTATGCTTTCATCTCCAAAATCTGCATCTAACTTTGGAGGAGGTTCGTCTTCTTCTAGTGGAGGTTCATCAGGAGGAGGAGCATCTGGTGGTGGCGGAGGAAGTTGGTAGTTCAAATTATTTTTATAAAAAATTTTAATTGACACTTATCTGCCATAATATTTTCATATAATTAATTTGTTCATAAAACCTTTCCTTTTAAAATAAAAACATCGAGAAACTGTAATGAATAGTAGCATTACAGTTTCTTTTTTTATTTTGACAAATTTTCTAATAAATGATAAAATTTCATAAGACAGTTCGTTTGTACCATCCTGTCTATAAATAAAACTAGGGCTTTTTTTTATTATAAAAATTTAATTAAGTCCTTTTAAAAAGGAGAAAAAAATATGAGAAACTTAGATGATTTAACACTACTTGGAAACCAAAAGGTAAAATATCCTGATAACTATTCACCAGATATTTTAGAAACATTTGATAACAAACACCCTGAAAATGATTATTTTGTAAAATTTAACTGCCCAGAATTTACAAGTCTATGCCCAATCACAGGTCAACCAGATTTTGCAAATATTGTTATCTCTTATGTGCCAAATATCAAAATGGTAGAAAGCAAATCTTTAAAACTATATCTATTTAGTTTTCGTAATCACGGAGATTTTCACGAAGATTGTATAAATATAATAATGAAAGATTTAATAAAGCTAATGGACCCAAAATATATTGAAGTTTGGGGTAAATTTACTCCAAGAGGTGGAATATCTATCGACCCTTACTGCAACTATGGTAAAAAAGGGACTTGTTGGGAAGAAGTAGCCAAAAACCGTCTATTTAACCACGATATGTATCCTGAAAAAGTAGATAATAGATAAAAAATCTATTTAAAAAAATTTAGATTTCGTGTATAATAAAGGCATATTAATAAATATCAATTTAAGTTAAACAATAATACTATCTGAGGTGGTTATATGGAAAATCAAATAAGAAAAAAAATTCAAAATTCCAAAAGAATAGTTATAAAAGTAGGTACATCTACTTTAACTTATGCTAACGGAAATCTAAATTTTTCATTAATGAATAAATTAGCTTGGATTATGTCTGATTTAATAAATCAAGGAAAAGAAGTTATCTTAGTTTCTTCTGGAGCTATTGGAGTTGGTTCTAAAAAATTAAACTTCAAAACTAGACCTACAGAGATTAGAGAAAAACAAGCTGCTGCTGCAGTTGGTCAAGTACAACTTATGCACATCTATCAAAATTTCTTGGGAGAATATGGACAAAGTGTGGCTCAAGTTCTTTTGACTAAAGATGATTTCAAAGAGGGAGAAAGAAAAACAAATACAAATAATACTTTAGAAACTTTACTTTCTTTTGGAGTAGTTCCTATTATAAATGCCAATGACACAATCTCGACTTTCGAGATAGAATTCAGTGATAACGATAGACTTTCTGCTAGTGTGGCATCACTTTTAAAAGCTGATCTTTTAATTATCTTGACTGATATTGATGCTCTTTATACTGCAAATCCTAAAACTCACCCTGAGGCAAAAAGAATCCCTTATGTAGAAAAAGTTACTGACGAGATTTTAGGAATGGGTGGAGAAAAAGGAAGTGAATTTAGTGTAGGAGGAATGGAAACAAAACTTCTTGCTGCTAGAGAGTGTTATGATAATGGAGTTATGATGGCTATTTTAGATGGTTCTAATCCCTCATTTATAGGAGATTTGATTTCTGGTGAAGATATTGGAACTGTTTTTGATTGCAAATAAGGAGGAGATATGTATATTCAAACTTTAGGACAACAAGCTAAAGAGGCTGAAATTCAAATAGCCCAACTTTCTACAAAAGTAAAAAATGAAATTCTTATAAAATCTGCAAAGGCTCTTTTAGACAACTGCCAAAATATCTTAGATATTAACAAAGAAGATGTTGAAAAAGCAAAAACTTCTGGTGTAAAAGACGCTTTTATAGATAGACTTACACTTACAGAAAAAAGAATAAGTGATATGGCTGATGGTTTAAGACAAATCGCCTCATTAAACGACCCAGTAGGAGAGTTTTTATATGGTAAGACTTTACCAAATGGACTTATTATCCAACAAAAAAGAGTTCCACTTGGAGTTATTGCTATAATATTTGAATCACGTCCAAATGTTACTGCTGACGCTTTTGGGCTTTGCTTAAAAAGTGGTAATGCTGTAATCTTAAGAGGTGGTAAAGAGGCTATAAAAACAAATATCGCCATTGTAAATATATTTAAAAATGTTTTAAAAGAATGTGGAATAAATGAAAATGCTGTTCAAATAGTTGAAAATACTAGCCACGAAATAGCTAACGAACTTATGAAAGCTCACGAATATATTGATGTTTTAATACCTAGAGGAAGTGCAAGACTTATAAATACTGTAATAAATAATTCAACAGTTCCTTGTATTCAAACTGGTGTTGGTAACTGTCATATATTTGTTGATGAAAGTGCAAAATTAGATGACGCAGTAAATATTATAGTAAATGCAAAAACTCAAAGACCAGGAGTTTGTAATGCTGTAGAAACTCTTTTAATCCACAAAAATGTGGCAAGTTCTGTTCTTCCAAATATTGGAAAAGAGTTACAAGCAAGAGGTGTAGAGATAAGAGGAGATGAAACAGTTAGAGAATATATAACTAACTCTATCCCTGCTACAGAAGAAGATTGGGCTACAGAATATGAAGATTATATTGTAGCTATAAAAGTTGTGGAAGATTTAGACGAAGTTATAAAACATATTGCAAAATATGGTACTAAACATTCTGAATCTATCATCACAGAAAATTATTCAAATGCTCAAAGATTTTTAAACGAAGTTGACGCAGCTGCTGTTTATGTAAATGCCTCTACAAGATTTACTGACGGTGGACAATTTGGTTTCGGTGCTGAGATAGGTATCAGTACACAAAAACTTCACGCAAGAGGACCAATGGGTCTAAAAGAACTTACTACTACAAAATATGTAATTATGGGTAATGGACAAGTAAGAGAATAAAAAAATATTATAAGAGCTATTGCAAATTATTAATTATTATTAAAAATTAGTTTATATTTTAGAAATCTAATTTAGTTAATAAGAAAATTAAGAATTACTCCAGACTACAAGAAATTGATTAACTACGGTTTATCTCACTAAAAGCATAAAACTCGCTACGCTCAAACAGTTATGCTTTTTAGCGTTCAATAAATCCTTGTTACTCTAATTTCTTTTCGTAATTTCCGTAATTCTTAAAATTTTCTTTTGGAGAATGTATCTTTGCTATCTTTAGATTTTTTCTATAAATTACGTAATTTTTAATATATAACTGTTAGGTTAATTAATATTATAAAAATGCAATAGCTCTTTTTTATTTATTGGGTTATAATTTTTTTTATTCTGTGATAAAATAGAGATATAATAAGCAATTTATTTTAGAAAGGGGTAAATATATGAAAATAATAGTAACTGGTGGAGCTGGATTTATAGGTGGAAACTTTGTTCACTATATGATAAATAAATACAGTGACTACCAAATTATCTGTATTGATAAACTTACTTATGCTGGAAATCTTGAAACACTAGAACCAGTGATGAATAATAAAAATTTTAAATTTATAAAAGGAGATATTGCAGATAGACCTTTTATCTACAGTCTTTTTGAAACTGAAAGACCTGATGTAGTTGTAAACTTTGCTGCTGAATCTCACGTTGATAGATCTATTGAAGACCCAGAGATATTTTTAAAAACTAATATTTTAGGTACAAATGTTTTATTAGACGCTTGCAAAAAATATGATATAAAAAGATATCACCAAGTATCAACAGATGAAGTTTATGGAGACCTACCTTTAGATAGACCAGATCTATTCTTTACAGAAGAAACTCCAATTCATACTTCAAGTCCATACTCAGCATCAAAGGCATCAGCAGATTTATTAGTTCAAGCATATTATAGAACTTTTAAAATCCCTGTTACAATCTCAAGATGTTCAAATAACTATGGACCTTATCACTTCCCAGAAAAATTAATTCCTCTTATGATAGCAAACGCTTTAAATGATAAACCACTTCCAGTTTATGGAAAAGGAGAAAATGTAAGAGATTGGCTTTATGTAGAAGACCATTGTAGAGCAATTGATATGATAATTCATAATGGTAGAGTTGGAGAAGTTTATAATATCGGTGGACATAACGAAAGAACAAACCTTGAAGTTGTAAAAACTATAATAAGAGAGCTTGGAAAATCAGAAGATTTAATAAAATATGTAACTGATAGACCAGGACACGATATGCGTTATGCAATAGATCCTACAAAAATCAAAAATGAATTAGGTTGGGAACCACTAACACTATTTGACGAAGGAATTAAAAAAACTATCAAATGGTATTTAGACAATAAAGAGTGGTGGACAAATATCATAAACGGCGAATACAAAAATTATTATAAAAAAATGTATGGAGATAAATAATATGATTTTAATAACTGGAGCTAATGGACAACTTGGATATGATTTTCAAAGACTGTTCAAGTCAGAAAATATAGATTTTATCGCAACAGATGTAAACGATCTTGATATAACAGACATCAATAAAATAAGAGAATTTGTAAAAGACAAAAACATAGATATGATTATCAACTGTGCCGCTTATAATAATGTTGATAAAGCTGAAGATGAAGTGGAGCTTTGCAGAAAATTAAACACACAAGCACCTTATGAACTTTCTATTGTGGCTAGTGAAATCGGAGCTGACTTTGTAACATACTCTACTGACTTTGTATTTGATGGAGCTAAAAACTCTCCTTATACAGAAGAAGATACACCAAATCCATTATCAGTCTATGGAAAAACAAAATTAGAGGGAGAGAAAAAAGTTCTTACCTCTTATGACAGAAGTTTTGTTATAAGAACATCTTGGGTTTTTGGAGTGGCAAACAATAATTTTAATAAACAAGTTATGAATTGGAGTAAATCAAAAGATATTTTATCAATTGTAGATGACCAAGTATCAAGTCCAACATATTCAAAAGATTTAGCATATTATTCTTGGGAGCTTATCAAAACTAAAAAATATGGTTTATATCATCTATCAAATGGTGATGAGGCTTCTAAATATGATCAAGCAAAATATGTATTAGATAAAATTAGCTGGTGTGGTACTTTAAATCCTGCTAAAACTAGTGATTTTAATCTAAAAGCTAAAAGAGCCCCTTATACAAAACTTGATAGCTCAAAAATTGAAAAAATTATAAACAAGAAAATTCCTAATTGGAAAGAGGGTATTGATAGATTTTTAGCCGAACTATAAAATTGAATATTTTTTTATCCTTTTATGTTTTCTTTTTTATATTTTTACTTGCTTTTTTTTAAAAAATGTTGTATCATATGTGTATGGGAAATTTTATCCAGAGTTTTCCAAGAAATATTGACTCAGATCAATTTTTCGTTATACTCATCCTATTTATTTTGTGTTATACAAGGAAAGAACACTTATACCCAGAGGTGTTCTTTTCTTATTTTTTGGAAATTTTATTTTTTCATAACTATATTATATTATGGTTTTCATTTTGGAATCTTTTCATTATACTTTTTATAATTATGGATAACCTCTTTCTTTAAAAATTTTATTCCTTAGTAAAAATCTTTATATAATCACATCTTATATATAGTTTCTTCTAATTTTAGAAAATAAAAAAAGCTGGTTAAAAATTATCCCTAACCAGCTTTAATTATTACTTTTATTATTTCTCAATAACAAATATATTTTTTAATCTAGTATTTAAAAGACTAACAAATCTCACTTGTTTATTCATCATTAAAGGTATGATGATTTTTCTTTTATCATTAGTTACCACTTCAACTACAGCTTGTACTTTTCCTTTTCTTCCAAGAACTTCTTCTTTTAATACACAAGATTTTATATTATTTAGTTCTATTTTAACATCATTGCTTATTAATAGATCTTTTTCAAAATCTAATATTATCTTGTAACTAAAATATACTTTTAAATGTCTTAGAGCGATAAAGATAAATATAACTGCAAGTATCATATCTTTTGGAGCTTTGCTTGATGAATACATCATAAGTTCAGCTATCCCCATAACAAGTATTGGAAGTCCTGTACCTAACCAAAAGACAGTTTTTTTAATATCAAGTAAGAATCTCTCTCTTCCTTTTAATTCTAAATTATTTTTTATATTTTTTATAAACTCTTCATAAAATAACATACTCCACCTACTAAATTACTAAATCATTTAGATGTGCATCTTTGAAATCTAAGTTATGAACAGAGTTGATGTATCTTATTGTTTTACTAGTTCCTCTTACTAAAAGAGTTTGTGTTCTAGCAATATTTCCTTTTCTTTTTACACCTTCTAATAGATCTCCAGAAGTTATACCAGTGGCAGAGAATATAATTTCATCTGTACTTACAAGGTCGTTAAGTTCTAGTTTTTTACCAACTTCAACTCCAACTTCTTTACATCTTCTAGCTTCTTCTTCAGATATTTTGTCGTTTTTGTCGTCAGAACCTTTTACATCACTTCTAAGGATAAGTCTTCCTTGCATATCTCCACCTAAAATTCTTATAACTGCTGCAGAGATAACTCCTTCTGGTGCTCCACCGATTCCATACATCATATCTACATCAGAGTCAACAATTGATGTAAGAATAGATGATGCAACGTCTCCGTCTGGGAATACATAAAGTTTTGCTCCTAATTCTCTTATTCTTTCAATTACTTTTTTATGTCTTGGTTTGTCAAGAATAGCTATCATTACATCTTTTATATCTTTTCCTAAAGCTTTAGCCACTGCTCTTATATTATCTTCTAAAGATTTATCAAGATCTATTACACCTTTTGCTTCTGGTCCAACAACTAATTTTTCCATATACATATCTGGTGCTTTTAAAAGAGTTCCTTTTTCAGCTGCTGCTAAAACTGCGATTGCATTTGGTTGCCCTTGAGCTGTCATTCTTGTACCTTCAATTGGGTCAACAGCTATATCAACTAAAGATAATTCTTCTTCTGTGAATGGTTCAATATCTTTTTCATTATATTTTAAACCTAATTTTTCACCGATATATAACATTGGAGCTTCATCAATCTCTCCCTCTCCAATAACTATCTCTCCGTCTATTTTCATTCTGTTTAGAACGTTTCTCATAGCTTCTACTGCTGCGTTATCAGCTAGGTTTTTATCTCCTCTTCCTACCCATTTTTGAGCTGCTAATGCTGCTGCTTCAGTTACTCTTGCAAAATCTAATGCTATTTCCTTTTTCATTTGTCCTCCTATACTTACTTTGTATATTAAATTTTATTACTTAACCAATACTTTATAAATATGTTCTCCCGGTTTAACCATTTTAAGTTTTTCTCTTACTTCCTTTTCTTTATAGAAATCATCTTTTAAACGATCAGTATTTATTTTGTATCTTCTTATCTCGTCGTTTAATTCTTGCTTTCTATATTTTAAGGCATTTAATTCAAAAGTTAACTTTTGGATTTTTATAAAACTTTTATATATTCTTGGTGTTACTCCCACTACTATTGATAGTACAATTAGAACTAATCCTACTCTTTTTAAGTTCATCTAGTTTCACCAACTTATTTTTTTAATTTTTTCTCAGTTTCTTTTTTTATAAGTTGTAATTTTTTAGATATCATTTTTTTAGCCACTGGAGAAATTCTTTCTATAAATAAAGTCCCGTCTAAATGGTCATACTCGTGTTGGAAAGCTTTTGCTAAGAAATCTTTCATCTCTTCTTCAACTATTTCTCCCTCAACTGTAGTATATCTAACTTTTATTTTTTGGGCTCTTCTTACTTTTTTATAAATTCCCGGTACACTTAGACACCCTTCATCACTTTCAATACAAGCCTCTGACATCTCTAATATCTCAGGATTTATTATTTTTCTAACAACTCCGTCTCCAATATCTATAACAAAAAGTCTTTTATTAACTCCTACTTGTGGTCCAGCAAGTCCAACTCCTGTTGCCTCGTGCATAGTCTCAACCATATCATCTAATAAAGTTTTTATCTCTTGGGTTATTTCAGTGACATTTTCACTTTTGTCTTTAAGACATTGTTCACCATAAGTTCTTATTTCGTATAACATCTCTTACCACCTTTTTTATTTCTAAATATTTTTTATTTTTCTATATTAAATTGATTGGGTCTACATCAATTACTATCCGACACCCTCTGCTATCAAATTTTTCTAATACATTTAATAACTCTTTCTTAAAATAATTTATCTTTGATTTTTCACCTTTTATAAAGATATTTTTTCTATATCTATCTTTTACTTTATATACAAGACTTTTATTTGGTACAAAAACCATTACATAATCTCTCTTTATAAGATGAAAAAATTCATTTGAAACTTCTTCTAGTATCTTTTCATCAGTGTGAGAAAATCCTATATTTATAGTTTTAGAAAATGGTGGATATTCCAAAATATCCCTCATTCCTATCTCTTTTTCATAAAATTTATCATAATCACTATTTTTAATATTTTCCATAACATAGTTTTCAGGTTGATAGGTTTGAATTATAACCTTACCGCTTTTATCCCCTCTACCTGCACGACCTGCCACTTGAGTTATCAGTTGGAATGTCTTTTCTGAGGCTCTAAAGTCTGGAAAACTTAAAATCAAATCTCCATTGATTACTCCTACCAAAGTTACATTTGGGAAGTGCAACCCTTTCGCTATCATCTGTGTCCCTATCATTATATCATATTTTTTATTTAAAAAATCAAAATATGTTTTTTCATAGAAATCTTTTTGTCTAGCTGTTTCAGAATCAACCCTTACTATTGGCACATTAAAATATTCTCTAAGTTTTTCTTCTATCTGTTCTGTACCTTTTCCACCAAAATATAAGTTAGTGCTGCCACATTTAGAGCATTTTCCTAAAAACCGTTTCTCTCTGCCACAATAATTACATTTTAATCTTTTTGTACTTTCGTAGTAACTTAGTTTTATAGAGCAATGTTCACACTCCTCTATATGTCCACAATCTTTGCATTGAATCATTGTAGAATAACCTTTTCTATTTAGAAGAAGTATTACTTGTTCACCTCTTAATAGTGTCTCTCTTATGGATTTTAAAAGTTCACGACTAAAGAAACTATTTTCTTCCTCTTTCATATCCACAAGTTTAATCTCTGGAAGTTTTGCATCATTGTATCTTTTATCTAAAATTTCTAAATGAAATTGATTTTTCTTGGCTAAATAATAACTCTCTACATCTGGAGTAGCTGACCCAAGGACAACCTTACAATCTTCTAAGATAGCTTTTTTAATAGCCACATACTTTGCATTATAACGAGGGTTGGTATCTTGCTTGTAACTGTTTTCGTGTTCCTCGTCTACAATTATATAGGCTAGATTTTTCACTGGAGCAAATATAGCTGACCTCGCTCCAAGGACAACTTTTTTCTCTCCACTGATTATGCTAAGCCACTCTCTCTGTTTATCTTTATCGGAGATATTACTGTGAAGAACAGCCACTTCCTCTCCGAACTCTCTTGCAAATCTATCTTTCATCTGTGGTGTAAGAGAAATCTCAGGAACTAAAAATATACTTCCTTTTTTCTCTTTTAAGGCGTCTTTTATAAGTTTTATATAGACCTCTGTCTTTCCACTTCCAGTTATACCACGGATAAGAAAATATTTTTTATCTAAGTTTTCTATATTTTCAACTACCTCTTTTTGTTTATCAGTCAGTTCTACATCTTTAGAGGTTATTTTTTTTATCTCCTCTAGTTCCTCAAACTCTCTTTCAGATATTTTCTTTTCATAGATTAGTTTTTTATTTTCAATAAGTCTATCTATAAC
>Scooby_p2__coassemble_397_pt1 | contig 29346 bp, 24 predicted proteins | sample Scooby_p2__metabat2_low_PE_014 | metagenome-assembled genome bin Scooby_p2 | reverse complement strand
AGATAGAAATATGAAGTTGTTATTTGAAATAGGAATGGAAGAAAACCCAGCAAGATTCCTAGTTAATGCTTTAAATGATTTAAAAAATAACCTAGCAAAAAAATTAAAAGATGAAAGAATAGATTATCAAGATATAAAAACTTTCGGAACTCCAAGAAGATTAGTTATCTTAGTTGAAGGATTAGCTGAAAGACAAAACGACCTTAATGAATTAAATATGGGACCAGCAAAAAAAGTTGCTTATGGACAAGATGGAATGCTTTCTAAAGCAGGACTTGGATTTGCTAAATCTCAAGGAGTAGAAGCTAAAGATTTAGAAATAGTTTCTACACCAAAAGGTGAATATATAGCTGTTAGAAAATTCTCTGAAGGGGTTGAAACAAAATCTTTACTTTCTGATATATTAAAAAATCTTGTATTAGAACTTGAATTCCCTAAATCAATGAAATGGGCTGACAGAAAATTCAGATTTGCAAGACCTATCCAATGGTTCTTAGCAATAGTTGACAACGAACTTGTAAAATTTGAAATTGAAGGAATCGAAAGTGGACTTGAATCAAGAGGACATAGATTCTTTGGTGGAAGATTTACAGTTGCAAATGTTGATGAATATTTCACAAAAATAAGAGAAAATAATGTAATAATTGATATAGCTGAAAGAAAACAAATGATAAAAGATATGATAGCTAAAAATTGTACTGGGGAAGATGAAGTAGTATTAATCCACGAAAATCTTTTAAACGAAGTTACAAACTTAGTTGAATATCCTTATCCAATCGTTGGAACATTCAATCAAGATTTCTTAGAAGTTCCACAAGAAGTATTAATTATATCTATGGAAGTTCATCAAAGATATTTCCCAATCCTAGATAAAAATGGAAAATTACTTCCAAAATTTGTAGTTGTAAGAAACGGTATCGAATATTCTGATAAAGTAAAAGCTGGAAATGAAAAAGTTTTATCAGCTAGACTTGCAGATGCTAGATTCTTCTATCAAGAAGACTTAAAACAACCATTAATTGAAAATGTTAAAAAATTAGAAACAGTAGTATTCCAAAAAGATTTAGGAACTATCGCTGCTAAAATGAGAAGAGTATCAAAAGTTGCTGATGCTTTAATCGATAAATTAGGATATGGAGAAATTAGAGAAGATATCCAAAGAACAATTACTTTATGTAAAGCTGACCTTGTAACAAATATGATAAATGAAAAAGAATTTACTGAATTACAAGGACTTATGGGAGCAGATTATGCTTTAAAATCTGGAGAAAAAGAAACAGTATCTTTAGGAATCCAAGAACACTACTTCCCAAGATTCAAAGGGGATAAATTACCAACTACTAAAGAGGGAATCGTTGCAGGAATCTGTGATAGAATTGACACTTTAGTTGGTTGTTTAGGTGTTGGAATCCAAGTTACAGGTTCTAAAGACCCATTTGCATTAAGAAGAGCAGCACTTGGAATTGTAAACGTTATACTAAATTCTAACTTAAATGTTTCTTTAGAAGCTTTAGTTGATAAAAGTATAGAAGTTTTAGAAGCTGACGGAGTATTAAAGAAAGATAAAGTTGCTTTAAAGAAAGAAGTATTAGAATTCTTAAAACAAAGAGTTATCAACGTATTTACAGATATGGGATACAGAAGAGATATAATCTCTGCTGTAGTTGAAAAATCTTGGGATAACGTTGTGGAAACTAGAACTATGATAGAAGTTTTAGGTGAAGCAGTTCAAGAAGAAAACTTCAAAAAATTAATAGGAATAGTAAAAAGAGTTGGAAACATTGTAAAAGCTCATAAAACACAAGATGTTAACCAAGAATTATTCAGAGAAGAAGCTGAAAAAACTTTATATTCTTATGTAGAAACTCTAGACAAAACAACTTGCGAACTTTTATCAGCAAAAGATTATAAAGGATATTTAGAAGCTATCGTTTCTGGAGAAGAAGTTGTAAACAACTACTTTGATTCAGTAATGATAAACGATAAAGATGAAGCTATAAAAAATAATAGACTTTCTCAAATGAGAAGATTAAACTCTATCTATGAAAAAATGGCTGACTTAAACTTCATCGAAGGATAATAACTTTTAAATAAATTGCACCTAGAATCTTGAGAAATTGAGATTTTAGGTGCTTTTTTATTTTTTGAAAAAATTTTTCAATATTTATATCTACTTTGAATAAAATAATACCTCTTAAAATTATTTTATCCTTGACAATAAAGGAAAAAAAAGATATCATCTATATGTAGAGAGTGATTTTTACAAAAGAAAAAATTGAAAAAATACAAAAATATGTAAAAATATAATAAAAAAAAATTGTAAATTGCATATTTTAATCAAAAAAATAAAAAAGAGTTGCTTTATGGACTGAGTATAATTTTTTTATTGACAAAATTTTTAAAAAATATTATAATTAAACGTTAATGGAAAAATAGATTTGAAAAAAAACTTATGTTAAAGGAGATAAAATATGGGAAGATTAGTAGGAACTATTTCAAGAGGACTTCGTGCACCAATCATACACAGTGGTGACGATATAACTACTTTCACAGTAGATGCAGTTTTAGCAGCTACAAAAAGTGAAAATATAGCTTTAAGAGATAAAGATGTTGTTGCAATAACAGAATCAATCGTAGCTAGAGCACAAGGAAACTATGCTACTATAGACGATGTAGCTGCTGACGTAAAGGCTAAATATGGAGATAATACAATAGGAGTTATTTTCCCAATTCTAAGCCGTAATAGATTTTCTGTATGTTTAAAAGGAATCGCTAGAGGAGCTAAAAAAATAGTTTTAATGTTTAGCTATCCATCAGACGAAGTAGGAAATCACTTTATAGACTATGATTTACTAGATGAAAAAGGTGTAAATCCTTGGACAGATGTTTTAACAGAAAAAGAGTTTGCTGAAAAATTTGGAAATCCTATCCACGTATTTACAGGAGTAAATTATATCGAATATTATTCAGAATTAATAAGAGAGCAAGGGGCAGAAGTAGAAGTAATATTTGCTAACAACCCAACTGCTATTTTAAAATATACAGACTGCGTATTAAACTGCGATATTCACACTCGTATAAGAACTAAAAAATTATTAAAAAATGCTGGAGCTAAAATAGTTTACGGAATGGACGAAATCCTAACTGCATCAGTAAATGGAAGTGGATTTAATGAAGCTTACGGATTATTAGGATCTAACAAAGCTACTGAAGATTCAGTAAAATTATTCCCTCGTAACTGTAAAGAAATCGTTGTAAAAATCCAAGCTATGTTAAAAGAAGCTACTGGAAAAAATATCGAAGTTATGGTTTACGGAGACGGAGCTTTCAAAGACCCAGTTGGAAAAATTTGGGAACTTGCTGACCCAGTAGTATCTCCAGGATATACAGATGGATTAGAAGGAACACCAAACGAAATAAAATTAAAATACTTAGCAGACAATGATTTAGCTGGACTTAAAGGAGAAGAATTAAATAAAGCTGTTGCTGAAGCAATCAAAGGAAAAGATTCTGACCTTAAAGGACAAATGATAACTCAAGGAACTACTCCAAGAAGACTTACTGACCTTATTGGATCACTATGTGACTTAACTTCAGGAAGTGGAGATAAAGGAACACCAATTATCTTAATTCAAGGATACTTTGATAACTATATAGATGACTAATAAAAAATAGAGGATAGTTTTTAGGCTATCCTCTATAAATTTTATGTCTTTTATATTTTTCAATCAGCTTCGACGTCTAGTATTACACCTTTTATAAAAAGGCTAAGAAAGTTAGAGCTGATTTTTATATTTTTCAAATTTTTTAAATATTCAGGAATAAACACTTTTACTCCTTGGACTTCTTCAATGTTATATTTAAAATCTTTGTCTTCTATTTGAGAGTTATCTTTAACTAATTCACCCTGAATTACATCACGACAACCAGCTCAGCCAAAGCTTAAAGACTCTCTCTTTAAGACAATTCCGATTAGATTATTTTTTTTGATATGTTCTTCAACTTTTTTACTAATCTTTATTACCATAAAAAACCTCCTTTCGTTTTTTTACATTATAACATATAATAAAAATTATAGAAATATTATATTGTTTTAGCTATTGAATATTTTCTATCTTTAATATATAATTATACTAAAAGAAAAATTAGGAGGTAAGATGTACAAAGCAATAATAAGTGATTTAGATGGAACTTTATTAAATTCACATCATATGATATCAGAATATACTAAAAATGTTATCAAAAAAATAATAAAAGAGAAAGATGTAAAATTTATAATCGCTACTGGAAGACATTATATTGATGCTTCTTGTTTTATGAAGCAGTTAGGGGCAAAATCTTATTTAATATCTTCTAACGGAGCCAATGCTCACACAAGTGATGGAGAACTTTTAATTGAGCATTTAATGGATAAAAAAGATGTTGAGAGAATTTTAAATATTCAAGTTGATAAAGATGTAATAGTTAATGCTTATACAAGTAATGGTTGGGACGTAGATAGAATGTTACCAGACTTTAATGCTTATCATAAAGAATCTGGATTTGTTCCAAATATTGTAGATTTTAAAAACTATGATAAAGAGGATATTTTAAAATTCTGCTATATAGGTGAAAAAGAAAAAATAGAGGAACTTGAAAATAAAATAAGAGAAGATAAAAAACTTGTGGAAGATATAACTTTAACAGCATCTTTGGATATTTGCTTAGAAATAATGAAAAAAGATGTGTCAAAGGGAAAAACTTTAAAAGAGATTTTAGATAGAGAGGGAATAAAACTTTCTGAAGCTATTGCTTTTGGAGATGGACTTAATGATGAAGAGATGTTAAGTGTAGTGGGAAAAGGGCTTATTATGGGAAATGCCAGTGAAAAATTAAAGAAAGCTCAACCTAATTTAGAAGTGATAGGAACAAATGATGAAGATGCAGAGGCAAAATATTTAGAAAAAATTTTCTTGGAGGCATAATGATAGACCATATTGCTATTTGGGTAGAAGATTTGGAAAAAATGAGAGAATTCTATTGTAAATATTTTGACGGAGTATCTAATCAAAAATATGAAAACAAAATAAAAGGATTTGAATCATATTTTATATCTTTTGATGGTGCTACAAGAATAGAACTTATGAAAAGAAAAGATATAGAAGAGAGAATATATAAAGAGATTTTAGGTTTGGCTCACCTAGCTTTTAAAGTGGGAAGCAAAGAAAAAGTAAATGAGCTAACAGAGATTTTTAGAAAAGATGGGTATAAAATAATAGGAGAGCCAAGAACCACAGGAGATGGATATTACGAAAGTGTAATACTTGATCCTGAGGGAAATAGAATAGAACTAGTTGGATAAAAATTTTGATTTTGTAGTGGAAAGGGAGAGAAATTATGGAATTAAAAATTTTTTATGAGGAGACTGACGAGACTAAAAACATTTTAGGAAAACTTTTAGAAGATAAATTTATAAAAGAGGCAATTTTAGCTGATAGACATAATAGAAGGGTAACTCTTTTAAAGATTGATGGTGAGGAATATGTATTAAAAAGAGAAAAAACTTTTAATTTCTTTGGATTAAATAATAATATAAGATTGATGTACAATAATATAAAAGCACTTAATTCAAAGGGATTTTTTAATACATATAATGTAAAGTTTATCATTGAAAAAAAGATAGATTTTTTCCATTCAGAACTGATCTATATGACTAATTTTGTAAGAGGAGAAAGCCCAAAAACAAAAGAGGATTATGATGAGATGATGAAACTTTTAGTAAAACTACATTCACTAAAACATTATCATGGAGATTGTAAGCCAGAAAACTTTATAAAAACTTGTAAAGGAATGATTATGATAGACAGTAAGTTTAGAAGAGCTTTCTTTAATAAGTTGGGAATTTATAAAGATGTTTTAAGATTACAAAGATTTACAAAGGAATCTTGGACTTAAATAAATATTTTAAAAATTACAAAAAACATATATTGTATTATGTGGCTATTTTACTTATTTATAGAAGAGATATCTTCAGAGGCAATAAAAGTTTTTGGAAAGAAGTTTTATAAAAAAATAAGAGTTACTATACTAAATAAAGTATAGTAGCTCTTTTTTCTTTTAGAGAATATTTTTGTAAATTTTAATTATTTTATTTTTAAATCCTTAAATCCTTTTCCAAGAACCTCTGCCACATCAGTAATATATACAAAAGCATCTTCATCAACTGAACGAATAATTCTTTTTATAGCAGTTACTTCATAACGATTCACAATACAAGAAAGCATATTTTTTTCTTTTCCCTCAAAGCCCCCTTGAGCTTTTATAATTGTAGTCCCTCTTTTAGCCTCTTTCATAATAATATCTTTTATAATAAGAGATTTATCAGAAATAACAGTTATAGCCTTAGAGCTATCAAATCCATCTTGAATCATATCTATAACTTTTGTACAAGAGAAAACTCCAACTAAAGTATACATAAATATCTCTTTACCAAAAAGAAATCCAGAGATACTAAGAACTGTAAAGTCCATAATAAAAAATGCTTTACCGACAGGTATTTCAAAATATTTATTTAAAATCTTTACTAAAATATCTGTACCACCACTAGATCCACCAGCAGTAAACATAGAACCAAGCCCAAGTCCTACCAAAATCCCACCGAATATACAAGCCATCAATTTATCTTGTAGAGGAGCTGTTGGAACTCTTGATAAAATTTCAAAGGCAACTGATGTCATAACTGTTCCATAGAAAGTCTTTAAAATAAATTTGCCCCCGATTAATTTATATCCTATAATTATCAAAGGAATATTTAAAAGAGCATAGGTAGTCCCTATATCAAATTTAAATAGATAAAATAAAATAAGGCAAATCCCTGTTATTCCGCTACTTCCTAGGGAATTGGCTCTATAAAAATAATGAATACCAAAAGCTATTAAAAATGCTCCAATAGTTATAAGAAGAATGTCCCTAAAAAGATATTTTTTCAATTACCCCTCCTTAATCTAAGTTTTGACTAGTTACCATAAGAACAGGAACTACTTGTTTTTTTCTTGAGATTATTCCATTTAACCAGACAATATTATTTTCTAATTTTACATCAAAGGCTTTTTCTAATAAGTTTTGTTTGTCTCCAATAGCCAAGAAATAAGAACCAGATTTAATAATATCTGTGATTATTAAAATTGATAGTGAATAATCGTGGATTTCATTGTTGATATTCATTATATCTTCAAAGTCTTTTTTCTTTTCAAGAACTCCTTGAATGTCAACAGTGTTGATTTGAGAGATAGAAATTTTAACCCCATTCATTGTAAACTCTTTCATATCTATAGAAAGTATCTCTTGAGAAGTCATATTTTTTAGAGATGTACCAGCAATAAGCATCTTCATTCCAAAAGATTCAAAATCCTCTTCACCACAAAGTTTTGAAAGTTCTCTTACAGCCTCAATGTCCTTTTCTGTACAAGTAGGAGATTTAAAAAGTAGTGTATCAGAAAGTATAGCACTCATCATAATACCAGCTATTTCTTTACTAGGAACAACTCTTGCAGCCTTATAAAGGTCATAAATAATAGTTGATGTACAACCTACAATCTCAGCATTTATCTTAACAGGCTCATCAGTTATAAAGTTACCAAATTTATGATGGTCAACAACTTGTAAAATCTTTGCATCTTGTAATCCGTCAACAGATTGTTCCTTTTCGTTGTGGTCAACAAGGATAACTTTTTTTCTAGTAAAGTTAATCAGGTTTTTAGTTCTGATTGTACCATAAACTGTCCCATCTTTTTTAGTAACTGGGAAGTTTGTTTGTGTAGCCTCTTTCATAATATCTTTGATATCGTGTAAAAATTCATCTATCTTAAATGAGTAAAATTTTTCTTTTGGAATTATAGATGAAACTGAAAGCGATTGACTAATAAGACTTATTATTTTAAATAAATTTGAGTGAACTCTCATTATAGCACATTCAGATGTTACACGAGGAGATATAAAGTCCTCTTCTGAACAAGAAACTATTATGACTTTTGCTCCAGCTTTTATAGAACGGTCTATACCATCAGCAAGATAAGTTGTAACAACAATATCCCCTTTGCTAACCTCATCAAGTTCAGATATAGATTTTAAATTTCCTGTTATTATTCCACTGGGATAAACTCCACTTACAATATCTCCCTTTAAAACATTCATAAGATTTTCAAATGTAGTTGTATATTTTGTAAATAAATCACAGTGATCAAGGTTTAAATAAGTGTTAGCAATGTCAGATACATGTAACATTCCTTTTAATTGTCTATTTTCATCTATTACAGGAAGACTGGAGAAATTTTCCTCAGTCATAGTGTCTAAAGCTCCCTTTAATGAGTCGTTGACAGATAATACTTTTTTTTCAACACGAGTTAGGTCAGAAATCTGAGCACTAACAGTTTTTAAAAACTTAGGAGTATCAATTTTAAAATAATCTAAAACAAATCTTGTTTCATTGTTAATCTCTCCAAGACGACAAGGGATTGCCTCTTCTCCAAGCTCTTTTTTTAAATTTGCCAAAGCAATAGAAGAACAGATAGAATCTGTGTCTGGGTGTCTGTGTCCAAAAATTAGAATAGGGTCCATAAATCCTCCTTAAAAAAATAAATTCGTATATTATCATTATAGCTTATATTTTTTAAATGAGCAAATTATTTTATAAAAATAATAAAAATAAGAGTTTAAATTAAAGTAAAAAAATTTGTGATAATATTTAAAATATGTTATACTAAAGAATGGAAGGTGAAAAATGAAGGAGAATATAGCATTAATAGGCTTTATGGGTAGTGGCAAGACAACAGTTGGAAAAGCCCTAGCAAGAGCCCTTGAGATGAAATTTGTAGATATAGACAAAGAGATTGTAAAGCTTGAAAAAAGAAGTGTGACAGAAATCTTTGAGCAAGATGGAGAGCAGTACTTTAGAGAGTTAGAAAGAAAAATAATAGACAAGGAATCAAAGGATAATAATATTGTAATCTCTACTGGTGGGGGAGTAATTATTGACAATGCCAATATAAAAAAACTTAAGGAATCATCTTTTGTGGTGTATCTTAACTGTGATATAGATTGTATCTATGATAGAGTTAAGAATAAAAAGCACAGACCTCTTTTAAATGTAGATGAACCTTATAAAAAACTTGTGGAGCTTTATAACAAGAGAGAGATTTTGTATAAAATATCTTGTGATTACAGCGTGGATATAAATAGAGAGAGTTATTTGTATGACACTGTGGAAAAAATAAAAAATAAATATATCAATGGCTAGGAGGGATATTATGAACAGATTAAAAGGAAAAATAGTTTTGATAACAGGGGCTACTGCAGGGATAGGTAAAAGTTGTGCTATGCAATTTGCTGAAATGGGTTCTCGTCTAATACTTATGATAAGAAATGAGGAAAAAGGAAAAAAACTAATACAAGAAATCAATGAAAAATATCCTGATACAGAGATAACACTTCTTGTAGGAGATGTAAGAGATGGTAAGGGTTGTGAAGAACTTATAAACTCTTTACCAGAAGATTTAAAAAGTATAGATGTTTTGGTAAATAATGCTGGTCTTGCTAAAGGACTTGATAAAGTTTATGAAGTTAGCATAGAAGATATAAATACAATGATAGATACTAATATAAAAGGGCTTTTATTTGTTACAAGAGCTGTTGTGCCATTAATGTTAAAACATAACAAAGGTCATATAATAAATCTAGGTTCTGTGGCTGGAGCCTTATCTTATGCTAATGGTGGGGTTTATTGTGCTACAAAAGCAGCAGTTAGATTTATAACTGACGCTCTAAGAATAGAACTTTTAGAAACTCCATTAAAAGTAACAAATATTCAACCGGGGCTTGTGGAAACTGATTTTAGTTTAACAAGATTTAGCGGAGATGTTGAAAGAGCTAAAAATGTTTACAAAGGTATTGAGGCATTAACTCCAGATGATATAGCTGATATTATAGTTTCAACAGCTAATCAACCAGATAGAGTACAAGTGTCAGAAGTTACAATAGTAGCTCAAACTCAAGCTGACAGTAGAACAATTTATAAAAAATAATTATTAAAATAAAAGGAGCTATACCATTTTATATTTGGCAATAGCTCCATATTTTTTATTTAGTTATTTTTTAAAATTTCCAAAGTTTCTGAGAAAACTTTTGAGAAATTATCCCTTATAACAAGAGTGGCAATATGGTCTTGAGATGTAGGAGTTTCGTTTATAATCACAAGATTTTTTCCTCTAAAGTAATTGATATAATAAGCAGCAGGATAAACTGTAAGGCTCGTACCAATAATAATTAAGGTATCAGCTTTTTTTATCTCAGATATAGCAGCATCAGTAACTTTTTCATCAAGCATCTCTCCATAAAGAGTAACACGAGGTCTAACAACTCCTCCACATTCACAATCAAATCTTCTGTTAGCTCTCTTACCACATTTTAGACAATACCAATCTTTTAAAGTACCGTGAAGTTCAAGAACTTTTTTACTTCCTCCCTCTTGATGAAGATTATCTATATTTTGAGTGATAACCGCTTTAACTTTTCCCATTTTTTCAAGTTCAGCTAAAGCTTTATGTCCAGGATTTGGCTTGATATCGTTAATCATCATCTTTTCTTCAATATATTTATTAAAAATATCAGTGTGACTAAGGAAAAAGTCGATACTTAAAATCTCTTCAGGCTCATATCCCATATAGTTTTTTTCTTTATATAAACCATTTTTTCCTCTAAAATCTTTTATTCCAGAGTCAGTTGATGCTCCTGCTCCAGTAAAAGCCACAACATAACTACTATTCTTTATAATCTCAGCTAATTTTTTTGCATTTTCCATAAAAAACCTCCAATAATCTGATTATTATGATAAGTTCTACCTAGATTATACTATATTTTTGGAAAATTATCAAAGTAAGTTTTTTTAATAAAAAATTAGAAATATATTAAAAAAAGAAGGAAAATATGATACAATTTATGAAGAATAAAAACAAAAAAAGGAGATAGAGTTATGAGATTTTTAGGAGTTATACCAGCTCGTTATGGGTCAAGTAGATTAGAGGGAAAACCTTTAAAAGATATATGTGGGCATACTATGATTGAATGGGTGTATAAAAGAGTTAAAAAATCAAACCTAGATGAAGTAGTGGTAGCTACTGATGATAAAAGAATATATGACGAGGTTGTAAGATTTGGTGGAAAAGTTGTTATGACAAGAGAAGACCACCCAAATGGTACAAGTAGAATAGCAGAGGTTTGCGAAAAAATAAAAGACTATGATGTAATAATAAATATCCAAGGAGACGAGCCTTTAATCGAAGTTGATATGATAAACTCTTTAGTTGAGGCATTTAAAAAAGAACCAGATTTAAAAATGGGAACTTTAAAATATAAATTAGATTCTATGGAAGATATTCAAAATCCAAATAGTGTAAAAGTAATAACTGATAAAAATGATTATGCTATCTATTTTTCAAGATCAGTGATACCATATCCTAGAAAAGAAAATAGAGATATTTACTACAAACACGTTGGAATATATGGATATAAAAGAGAATTTGTAATTGAATATTCTAAATGGGATCAAACTCCATTAGAAGTATCTGAGTCTTTAGAGCAACTAAGAGTCTTAGAAAATGGATATAAGATAAAAGTTTTAGAAACTCCTCACAAAATAATAGGTGTTGACACAGCTGAGGAGCTTGAAAAAGTAAGAGAATATATAAAAAGTAATGGCTTATCTTTGTAACTAGGAGAAATTGATGATAAAAAAATATTTAGTAGCATTATTTTTAGGGATAACAGTTTTTATTTTTAATGGTTGTAGAAATACTAGTAGCTATAATCCTAATTATCAAGGGGATTATACAAAGGGAAGAATTTCATATTTTTCAAGATATGGTTATCCAAAACCAAATATTTCCTATAGTAATTCACACCCGTATTTAGAAGATACAAGTCATCTAAATAATGGGAGATTTATTGGAAAAAACGAAAATGATTTCTTAAGATTTTTTAAAAGTCTAAATGAAAAAGGTTATGGAGATAATTCAAACTATTGGAGATGGACTTTTGAAATAGATTCATCTGCTTATTCAGACTCTATAAATAAAACTCTAAGAAATACAAGTTCATCTTTTGCTTTTACACTGGAGAACGGAAAATGGGTCAGAAAACCTATAAAAAGAAATCCTGTAGGTAGGCTAAAAGATATTGTGGTCTTAGAGAGAGGAAAATCTGGAGTTATCACTTATCTTTTGATTAAAGGAAGTAATGGAGAATATCTTTTAAAAGGTGAGTATACTATAAGAAAAGTTTTGGGACTTTCTAAATCAAATACAGGAACAAATACTGAGGTAAAACTTGCAAAAAGCGGAGAGAAATATAAGGTTACTAAATTAAATCCTAGCTTGTTACCTTCTGGATTTTTCTCAATAGAGAAAAGAGGAGGAAAATATATAATCTTTGGTGGTGGATTTGGTCACGGAGTGGGAATGAGCCAATATGGTGCTTACGACTTGACTAAAAATCATAGAAAAGATTATAAAGATGTCTTAGGTTTTTATTATAGAAATGTAAAATTAAAAAATATGTATTCACTTTCTAGCATTGGAAAAACTATAAAAGTAGGACTTACTACAAATGGTATGTCTAGCCTTGAACATCAAAATGTAAATATAAATATTTTGGCAAAGTCAGAACTTAGCAATAGTTGGTTTAGAATAAAACTTCAAAAAGGAGATAAACTTAAGATAGTACCTAATTCTAATAAGTTGACTATTTATGTAAATGGAAAGAAAAGAGCCACAACAAAAGAAAAGGTTACATTAAAAAGTTCTAATAATAAATTTGCAATATCTGGTTTAAGAAGAGCTCATACAAGTACACCTACTTATAGAGGAAGTCTTTTAATAAAAGTTTCTTCAAATAGTGGAAGTAGATTAAATCTTGTAAACGAGGTATTTATAGAAGATTATTTATTACAAGTAGTGCCTAGTGAGATGCCTAGAAGTTTTGGTGTAGAGGCATTAAAAGCTCAAGCTGTAGCAGCGAGAACTTATGCTCTAAGTGATTATATAAAAGGTAGATACAAAAATCAAGGATTTCATGTGATGGATAACACAATGTCACAAGTCTATAACAATACAAATGAAAATCCAGAAACAAGAGAGGCTATCAAGAAAACTTATGGACAAGTTATGCTTTATGATGGCAAACCGATAGATGCGAAATATTATTCTACTAGTTGTGGAATGGGAGCATCAGCAATAACAGTATGGTAAAAATAAAAAATCAAAGTGGGATATTAAAGTTCTACTTTGATTTTTTTGCTATACTATATTAATTTTTAAATTCTATTGACTTTTTAGAAAAATTTATATAACATATAATTGTTAGAGTTAAATTTTTATGTAGTTTAGGAGAAATTATGCAAATTTATCAAAAAAATCAAATAATATATTTTTTTAAAATTTCTGGAATAGCTGTGATTTTATCGCTTATTTTATCTTTTGGGGTACATCTTTTTGTGGAGTATCATCTAGAGATAGAGAAGATTCTTTTGACAGCTACCAAGATATTTTTTGATATACTGCCACTTGTTTTTATAAAACAAAAGAACTTTTTATTTAAAGATGGTCCGGGAAAAGCCACTCTATTAATATTATACTATCTTTTACTTGTACCATTTATCGATTTTTCTTTGGAACTAGATGAAAATAATAGAAATATTCAATATATTTTTCAATTCTTATCTATTTTCAATGTACTTCTTTTGATAATATCCCATATAATTTTGTTAAAATATGTGGTGATTGATTTCTTTAAAAGGAGAAGAAAAATTGTTGCAAGGGATATAGGGATAGTAATTACAACTTATATGACAATTGCCATAAGTTTTGGTTTAATATATACTTTGCTTAGTCTGTTTAGCAAAGAGCCAGTATTCAATGGAGTTAATCAAGCTGTACCAACATTCCATTTTTATCTACAACATATCTATTTTAGCTTTATAACAATTGCTACTGTTGGCTATGGAGATATTTATCCAATAACACCTATTGGACATTTCTTAGTAGTTATGGAGATTATGATGGGAATTATCTTAACAAATGTTATCTTGGGACTTGTTATAGGTTCTGGTATTTTAACGACTGATAAAAAATAAAGATAAATAAAAAACTAAAGAAGTGAAAAAAATAGAAAAAAGATTAGAAGAATTATCAAAAATAATAAGACAACAAAGAAAAGATTAAAAGAGGCTGTTGCAAATTTAAGAGATATAAGATTAAAAATTACTACAGATTACAAAAAATTGATTTATTAAAAGCTCATCTCATTAAAATCACAAAACTTGCTACGCTCAAACAGTTGTGATTTTTAGCATTCGATGTCGCTTTATAAATCTAATTTTTCTCCATAATTTTCGTAATTTTTAATCTATATTCTTATTAATAAAAAATGCAACAGCTCCTTTTTGGTTAAATTTTTTTTATTTTCTTTAATTGGATTTTTTCTAAAAGTTTTAGCTCTAATTTTCTTGGGATAAACTTCCCTAGAATAATCAAAAACTTATTAAACACTCCGGGGATACAAATATCTTTTCCCCTAAAGAAATCCTCTATAATAATTTTTGCCACCTTTTGAGAGTCCATAATATAAAAGCTCTTTTCATCTTTCATTCCTACAAACTCAGTACTAGTTGGTCCGGGATAAACTCCCATTATTCTAAAATATTTTTCCTTAGTTTTGGGATTTTCAGTTATCAAGCTATTTGTAAAGGAACTAACGAAGGATTTTGTCCCATAGTAAGTGGCAAAATATGGTCCACCTACTTGAAAAGCCCCAGTAGAAGATATATTTATTATTCCTGTAAATTTATCATATTTTTTATAGTTTAAAAATTTATGGGTCATATTTACAAGGGATAAAATATTAAGATTGATAATCCTTTGATTGTCAGCAAGAGAAATATCTTGAAACTTCCCTAAAACTCCAACCCCAGCATTATTTACTAAAATATCTATTTTTATACTGTTTTCTTCTAAATAACTAAAAATCTTATGGATATTTTCTTCCAAAGATATATCATAGTTTAAAGGGATAAAACTTTGAGGATATTCTTTTTCTAAATCTTTTAGTCTAGCTAAAGTCCTAGCCACTCCAAAAACTCTGTCCCCTCTTCTTATAAATTCTTTGGTAAGTGCTAGACCAATTCCTTTTGTAACTCCAGTTATTAATATATTCATACTATCACTTTATTAGAAAATTATAAATACAACATTCTCACCAGGAGATTGGTAGTTAGAGTTTAGATTTCTTTTAGAATCTCCCATTATCCAGTCAAATAAAAACTTTGAATGAGAAACAGTATTTCTTATACATTTTCTTGTACCTTTAAATGTTCCAAGTCCATTTTCTTTTTGAAGTAGGAAAAAATCCTCGTTATCTTTCTCGTCGTGTTCAATAGGTGTTCCGTGAAGATATCCTCCACCACTGAATCTTATAGCATATCTAGCTATTCCAGCATCTTCCCCATAAAGTCCTCTATATCCCATTTCATATTTTAGAAGTGGCACAATATAAGAACCTCTTGGAGTTTCAAAACCTAGCTCACTTTCAATTCCAGTTTTTCCATAGATATATGAAATCAAATACCAGTTATCTCCGACTTTTTCAAAAGCTCCCAAGTTTTGATTGTCTATATCTACAACTATCGCTTTTTTAAATCCTTTTGAGATTTCAGGTCTATAAGTTAGATATTTTTTTGGCACTCTTAGAGGAGATTCTTTTATATTTTCAACCTTAACTTCAGCATAATTTCCATCTATTTTTTCTACACTAAGGATAGATCTATCAGGAATATGGATTTCTATATCCTCTTTGTTTTCTTCCTTATAAACACCAACTATATTTTGGTCAATAGAAACTCCGTATTTATCCTTAGTTCTTTTCATATCTTTGTTAAAAGGGTTTGGAAGATATGAGTTTGTAGAGGCAAGTTTTACCTTTTCACTATTTTTATCATTTATAAATTTTTCAACCTCTTCTATTCTTGAAAGCATTTTTTCAAATCTAAAAGTTCTAAGAATAGCAGAACCCTCATATATATATCCCTCTCCCTTTGGAGTTTTAACTTTGTACCAAACATTTCCTCCAACTTTTACTTTTTCTAATAAAAGATATTTTGTATTAAATGGAGCGTGATAAATCTCTGGTGAATCTGAAAAAGGTTCAGTCCTCACCCTTGCATAGAGAGTTTTTATAAATACATAGTCTAAAAGTTTTGGTAAATCTTCTCCACCATATTTTATATCTATTTTTATATTTTCGTGTATTAAATTATCATATTTTTTTTCTACTATTATCTCTGGTCTTTTAGTTTTACCAAAAGTTAAAGCAAAACAAAAGGTAAAAATTAGTAAAAAAAACTTTTTATTCAGCACTACTTTCTCCCCCAATCTCTAATTCAGTAATATTTTTTCTAAGTCCGTTTTTTTCAACTAGAGCCACCTTAACTAAGAAACTATTTTTTAGGATAATCTCTCTAGCCCTGTCTAAATATTTTTCATCTAATTTCACAGCCAACCCACAGTTTGCAGAAATCTCTACTGGAAGTGGTATTATTCTACATTGAATATCATTTTCTAATAAGATTTTTTCAAGACTTATAACAAAATGAGTGGAATCGGCAGAAATTACTATAAATCTCTCTTGTAACTTCATATTAAACTCTTATTAATTTTGTAGCTTTAAATTGTCTATCAACGATAGTGTACATATTTGTTAAACTTCCAACTTGTAACTTGTCTTGAACGTGATAGTAATTTGCACAAGTACCACAAGAGATTACTTCAACACCCATACTTTCAAGTTTTTTCAAATCTTCAATAGTATTTTCATTTACAGTTGCAAGTAAAACCCCTTTGTTATAAAGGATAACTGTTTTTGGTAAAGTTTCCATCTCTGTCAAAGAGTAGATAAATCCTTTTACTAAGATTTTTCCAAGCTCCTCGTCACCTTTTCCCATTTCATCAGAGTCGATAACTACAACTATATTTTCCTCTTTAGTTTCTTTTTTATCTTCATTTGGTTTTTTATTGATAATAACTTGGAAATTTCCGTCAATTTCACAAGATTTAAACTCATATCCAAGCTCTTTAGCTAATTTTTCTAAGTTTTGTTTAGCTGTTTCGTTATCAACTAAAACTTCAACTTCTCCCTCTGCAATCTCGTTTAGAGCTTTTTTTGTCATAATAACAGGTACTGGACAAACAAATCCAACTGCATTTACTTTTACCATTTTTTCCTCCTTAAAATCCCTCTCTAAGAAATCTTGTATTTTCTCTATTGATTAAAAATTTTATTTTTTCTAGCTTATTTATTATGCTTATGGCACTTTGACGGTTTGTGTCGATAAGTTCTCTAAATCCCCCAAGAGTGATACCGTTTTTTCTATTTTCCTCTTGTGAGAAATAGTCTACAAGCTTTTTTTGTGCCTCTTTAAAAAATCCTGATAAAATATATCTGTCCTCTTCTAAATATACTATCATCTGATTTTCTACCATAAACCTGTGGATTTTCTCTATCTCTTTTTTAGGATAAAAATCCCCTAGCATATTTTCTATTATCTCATATTTTACCATATAAAATCCAGAATTTTTATAAATTTTAAAAATTTTTTCTTTTAAATCTTTCTGCTCCTTAGTAAGTTTTACCTTAAAATCATACAGAGATACAGTGTTATTTTCTATTTTTATAAGGTTTTCTTTTGATAAATCTTCCAAAATATCCCCTATGTCAGTTGAGAGTATCTTTTCTAGCTCTAAAGGTTTTATACCTTTTTTTAAAGGGTTATCTGTATGAAAAGCTTTTAACTGTTCTATAAGTTTTTCTTTTAGATTTTCTTTATCTTTTTTATTAAAGTCTTTGTTATCAAAAATATCTTTTAATCTATCAATATAGATTTGGTAATTACTATTTTTCTTTGATATTTTCTGTCCTTTGGTATCTAATATTTTTATACCACCAAGTGTAACAATAGGCGAATAACTTCTAATTATTCCAAGTTGATTTTTAAAAGAAAAAACCTCTTTTTCCAAGACAACCTGCCCTATATATCCATTTTTATATTTATCAAAAAGTAAAATCTTTCCAATAACCTCGTCAGTTCCTAGATAAATTCTTATTTTTTGATTGTTTTTAATTGTTTTATTTTCTAAGGAAGTTAAAAATATATCAATCCTATCACTAGAAACTAAACTATCATCAGAGCATAAAAAATCCCCTCTTTTTATCTCTTTGTAGTCAACGCTCCCAAGATTTAAAGCTCCACGACAGTTTTCTTCCAGAGTTTCTAATCTGTTTCCAAAGTTTTCTATTGATTTTATCTTAAGTTTTTTTCTAGCTGGGTATAGGTAGATATTATCTCCTAAGTTTATTTTGCCAGATGAAACGCTACCAGTAACAACAGCTCCTACACCTTTAATTGTAAAACTCCTATCAATATACATTAAGAAATCTTTATTTTGATTTTCTAAATCTAGCTTAGATATATCTTCTAAAAGTTTTATTTTTAATCTATCAAAGCTCTCTATATCTTTTGTAGAGGTTTCCAAAATATCAAAATTTTCTAAAAAACTCCCCTTAAACCTCTCCTTTATCTGAGATTTTAACTCTGATATTTTTTCTTTACTTACTAAATCAGTCTTAGTAAGGATTATCATTCCAGACTTTATCCCTAAAAGTTTTAAGATTTCAAAATGTTCAACAGTCTGTGGCATTATTCCGTCATCTGAAGCTATAAGAAATAATACATAATTTATTCCAGATACTCCACTTAACATATTTTTTATAAACTTTTGATGTCCCGGTACATCAACAATTCCGATATTTATGTTCTTTTCTTTTATGTAAGAAAATCCTATATCAATAGTCATCTCCCTCTCTTTTTCTTGGGGAAGTCTATCTGTATCAATACCAGTTAGATATTTTATAAGGGTAGTCTTGCCGTGGTCAATATGCCCAGCTGTTCCGATAATTATATTTTTCATTTTATCCCTCTTTCCAAAAATACCCTCTCTATATTCTCCGAAAGCTCCTCTATATCATCATCAAATATAGTTTTCATATCTATAAAGAAACGATTTTTTTCAATTCTACCTATAATAGATACAGGATTTTTTCTAAAATATTCTTCTAACCTGTTTGGAGAAATATCCCCCTTAAACTCTATACCAAAACTCTCAATCTCCTCCTCTGGCATACTTCCACCACCGATTGTGGCTTTGGTAGGTATTACACTGTGGGAAATATTTTTATTATTTAAAAGCTTTGAAAGTTTTCCTGCTCTTTCTTCCACCTCTTTTATATCTTCCGTAATCATTCTAAGGGTAGGGATATTTTTTACAGCCTCTTTTTCATCAAGATAAGTCCTAAAAATATTTTCCAAAATGGCGATAGTTATTTTATCCACCCTTATAGTTCTTAAAAATTGATTTTTCTTAAGCCTATCAATCAGATGTTTTTTCCCAACAATTATCCCAGCTTGACAACCACCTAGAAGTTTATCTCCGCTAAACATCACAAGACTAGCTCCACACTCTAGGCTTTTCTTTATAGTTGGCTCTTGAATAACCCCATATTTTGTAAACTCAATAAGGTTACCGCTACCTAAATCCTCTATTACCAAAAGATTTTTTTTCTTCCCAAGCTCCACTAAATCTCCTAGAGGAACATCTTTTGTAAAACCTTTTATCTTATAATTAGATGTGTGGACTTTTAACAAAACTCCGCTTGTTTCATCAATGGCACTTTCGTAATCTTCCAAGTGAGTTCTGTTAGTTGTACCTACTTCCAAAAGTCTAGCCCCAGAAAATTTTATAATCTCTGGCACTCTAAAACTTCCACCAATCTCCACAAGCTCCCCTCTTGAGATGATAGCATTCTTTCCTTGAGAAAACTCGTTTAGTGTCAGAAGTACCGCTCCAGCATTGTTATTTACCACCAAAGCCCCCTCACACTGTGTAACTTTGCAAATAAGTTTTTCAAGGTTTTCGTAGCGACTGCCCCTCTCTCCTCTTTCGATATTGTATTCGAGATTTGTATAAGATGAGAGAATGTCCGAAATATCTTTAGCTATTTTTTTAGAGAAAACACTTCTTCCAAGGTTTGTGTGGATAATAGTTCCAGTTCCATTGAAAACCTTTTGAAGTCTTTTTCTTTTTTCCTTTTGGACAAGTTCTATAATAGATTTTTTAATACTTGTCAAAAGATTATCAGATAATTTTTCTAAATCTTTATCATTTGAATTTTTGATATTTTCTCTAAAACTTTCTAAAACATTTTTTATACACCACAAAAAAGTGTAGTAGTCTACACTTTCTTTGATATTTTGTAAATCTTTATCTTTAAGTAAAATATCTACCTTTGGCAGACTTCTAAGCAATCTTTCTTTCATAGTTCTCCTTGTATCAAAAAGGATAAAACTTATCTTACTATTATGCTAAACTCCCCTTTTTTCTCTACACTTCCAACGATTGCAGATTTTATCTCCAAAGCACTTAATTCTTCCATAACATAAGTTATATACTCCACTGGTACAGAGAATAAAAGTCCTCCTGATGTCTGAGGGTCAAATAAAATCTCCTCTATCTCGAAAGGGATATTTTCAAACTTTACCTTTCCTTCTAAAGATTTTCTATTTCTTTGCCCACTACCAGTGATGTAGAAATCCCTTGCAAACTCTTTAGCACCACTTAGATATGGTACGTACTGGCTTTCGATAACAAAAGTTTTTTCCGAAGAACTAGCCATTTCGTAAAGGTGTCCCAAAAATCCAAAACCTGTAATATCTGTACAAGCTGTTACAGGATATTTTGTGATTATCTCCCCAGCATATTTGTTAAGAGTGGTCATATTTTTTATAACCTCTTTCATTTGTTCATCAGTTAGTTCCCCCATTTTTGAGGCTGTTGTCAAAATCCCAGTCCCCAAAGGCTTAGTAAGGACTAAAATATCTCCCTCACAAGAGCCGTGATTTTTTAGAATTTTTTTGGGAGAACAAACCCCAGTTACAGAAAGCCCATATTTTATCTCTTGGTCATAGATAGAATGTCCACCACTTAGGACTGCTTCTGACTCAAGGATTTTCTCAGCTCCTCCCCTTAGTATCTCTTTTAAAATATTTACATCTTCTCTTTCTGGAAAACAGACTATATTCATAGCTGTAATCGGTTTTCCGCCCATAGCATAGACGTCACTTAGAGAGTTAGCCGCCGCTATCTGTCCAAAAATATATGGGTCATCAACCATTGGAGTGAAAAAATCTAAAGTTTGGATAATAGCTTTGTCATCTGAAATTTGATACACACTTGCATCATCAGACTTTTCATAGCCAACTAATAAATTTTTATCCTCTTTTACTGGTATAGTTTCTAATATATTTGAAAGAGCCTCTGGCCCTATTTTACTAGCTCAGCCACCAATGGAACATCTATTTAAAAGTTTTTTCATATTATTCCTCCAATTTTTTTATTTATATGTTATTATATCATCTTTTTTTTATTTTTTAAAGGATTGAAGTTAAAAGTATTAACTAGTTTTAGTAATTTTATTTCTGCCTTATCATTTAGCTTTTCTTGTGCCAGTTCAAGACAACTTGTGACATCATAAGCCATTATAATATCTAGTATTAATGATATTTGGCACAGTGGCACAGCTAAAACTCAACTTACTATATATTCTCTCTTTATCATATCTCTTTTTTTATTATATAATATATCATCATATATAAAGAAAATCTGTGCCACCGTGCCATTTTATATATAACTTATTATTTTTAAATACTTTATAGTGACTCGATTTGCTAAAATAACCCGTGCCTTTGGCACAAAAGCTGTGCCAAAATTATTTTTTCTAGTCTTTGGATTTATAAAATTTCAACTATTATTATGTTTTTTATTATAAATCATAAACTTCTTACATTTGATTAATAGTTTTATCTATCACTATTTCAAGAATATAAATAAAAAGAGACTGACCTCTAATGCATAGAAATCAATCTCCTTAATGAATGAAGTATATTTTTTAGATTTTAGTCGTTTGTTATTCTACCGAAGTACAATATACCACCGTTTATAAAATAAGAAAGTATAGAAATATAGTTTCCAGTATCTCCTCCCACAAGTTTTCCTATAAGAGCAGTAACACCACCAGCTATAATCGATAGGATAACAGCTTTTTTCTCAGCTCTAAACCCAAATATTCCAACAAAAGTAGGGATAATAAAGGAACCAGAGTACACTGCCAAAGCTAAAAGCAAAGTGGACAAGATATATTTCATTTTAACTGCCACTAAGATAGCGAAAACCCCAAATAAAATTGTAACTATTCTTGTAACAAAGATAGCTTTTTTACTTTTTAAATCTTTTAAAATCCCTTGGGTAAATAGAGATGACGCAGTAAGAAGTGTGGTATCTGCTGATGAAATTACTGCTGATAAAAGCCCAAAGTATAAAACAAAGCTTAAAACCTTTGGAAGTTTTGTATTGGCTATCATAAGAAGAACTGACTCTTTTCCCACATTGTCAAAGGCTTGGATACCATAAACCCCTAATTTTGTCAAGATAAAAGCAAGTGGTATAAGGACAAGTATCGCCACAATTATAGATTTTCTCATAGTATTATCATCTTTGGCACAGAAAAGTCTCGAATAAATATCTGGACCTACAAGATAAGTCGTAGAATAAGTAAGCACCATAACCAATAAATCTATATAGTTAAATTTATGATTTATAACTGGCAAAACCTCTTTTGTCACTGGCTCTGGCACAATATAGAAAAATGTAAGAACAATACCAGCAAGTATAAACATAAGTTGGATAACGTCAGTTTTTATTATAGAAAGTTGCCCTCCAAGAATTGTATAAACGATAAATACAGTTCCACTTAATAAAACCCCTTGAACATAGTTAAGTGATGAAAGGATAGTAACTATCTTTGCAGCCCCCATTATTTGTGAGGCAACAACTCCAAGCCAAGCTATTGGAATTATAAAAGAAGATATTCTTTGGACTTCCTCTCCATAAAAAGTTCCAAGCATACTAGGAAGATTGTATCCGTGGAAATTTTTAATATATTTTATCAGTGGATAAAGACAAAGTAGACCAAAACTAGCACACACCAACAGCCAAATCCCTGCCCAACCGCTCACATAAGCAAAATCTACACTACCTATTATAGCAGAACTACCAAGGATTGATGCAAGTAGACTTCCTGACACTTGTAAAACCCCTGCATTTTTACCTGCAACAAAGAAATCTTTATCATCTTTGACCTTTTTAAATGATAAAATCCCTATGACAACAACGATTAAAAAATAAAAAAACAACAACATCTCTTTCATAAAATCTCTCCCTTTCTTAAATAACAATTACCAAATCTTTTATTATTCTAGCACAGAAAATATATTTATGTTACCTTTAATTTTTTTTAGGTTAACATTTTGCTTTTCATTAAAATGTAATGTTATCTTTGGTAAATACAAATAAATTGACTATTCTAATTAAAAAGAGTATAATGATTTAATAGTGATTTGACTGTTTGGTCAAAAATTTAATTTTGTTATTTTATATTAAAGAGGTGTCTATGAAAAAGAAAATTTTGGCTCTGTTTTTTTCTTTTCTACTGATAGGTTGCTCCAATAATCAAGAGAAAAAGCCAGAAGAAAAAATTGCTACTCTTACTGGAAAAGATTATTTAAAGCAATATGGTTCTTCTATATCCTTAGAAGAGGCGATACAAATAGCTAGAGAGAGAAACTTGGATATTAAAACTAAAAGGTTAGAGAGAGAAGTGGCTAGTCTTGATAGAAAGATAGCTTTTGGAAATTTCTTGCCCTCTATAAATGTAATGGGTGGTTATATTAAGCTTGACAATCAAGTGGATATTGGTATGGATACTAGCTCTTTAAAAAATGGTTTAGCAGGATTAGGTAATGCATATCCATCTTTGGCACCAATCGGTGGAGCTTTAGGAAATTTAATTCCTAATACCCTTTCAACAAGATTGATTGACGAATCTTTTTATACTTATGGTGTAGGGGTACAAATGCCAGTCTTTGTTCCGTCAACTTGGTTTTTATACAGTGCTAGAAAAAAAGGTGAAAAGATAAGTGAGTTAGCTGAAAACTTAACTGATAAGATGATACAACTTCAGATTATGGGAGAATATTTCTATATCCTTGCCCTACAATCAGAGAGAGATTATCTTGTAAATCAGTTAAATTCCGCAAAAGAGATAGAGAAAAAAGCTCGTATTTCCCTAAAAGTCCAAGGGATTTTACCTTGGGAGCTAGACAAAGCAAAAACTTTGGTAAAAGCTAGAGAGCTTTCTCTTAATAATAACGAAAGAGATCTGAAGATTGCCAAGATGAACCTTATGAAAAGTCTAAATCTAAATCCATTAGATGATATAGTTATAGAAGATATCTCTATCACTCAAAAGGAGATACCTACTCTAGAGGATTGTATCTACGAGGCTATTTCACAGAACGAAATATTAAAAATCTCTGATACTGCCAGTGGAGTAAGTAGCGACATTAAAAAGATTGCTATCTCTAATTTCTTGCCAAAAGTTATCTTAGGTGGGGGATATATAGAGAACAATAACGATATATTTTTAGATTCAAGTGTAGGATTTGGAAATATAAGCGGAGTTCTTAGCATATTCAATGGATTTAAAAATATAAACGAGTATAAAAAAGCTGTAAGGAGAGAAAATATCTCTCAAATGAAAGTTGAAAAGGAATTTTTGACAGTTATAATAGAAACTTCTAGAGCTTATAACAATGTAGAAAAGGCTCGTGAGCTATGTGAGATAGCTGACCTTAACTACAAGGCTGAAAGTGGCAGAATAAAACAAAAAAGTTCTGAAAAGAAAGTTGGAATGATAGGGGAAGATGAATATTTAAGTTCCCTTTCATCATATGATGAGGCTTTTAGTATGAAGAAAAAAGCAGATTTTCAATATCAAATGGCTCTTGGAGCTTTAAGCATTGCAATGGGTAAAAATCCCTTTGTCAAAGGAGGAAATTAATCTATGAAACTAAAATTTTTATTACTAATATTATCTATTTGCATTGTTGGTTGTGGAAAAGAGAAAGAAACTATCATAAGACCTGTGGAAACAATCACTGCCAAGATGTCAGTGGAAAATACAAAATCACAATATCCTGCTGTGGTAGCTCCAGAGAAAGAGGCTTTGCTTTCATTTAGAGTGGCAGGACCTGTTGAGGAGTTTAATGTGGAGATAGGAAGTTTTGTAAGCAGTGGTTCTGTTATAGCAAAACTAGACGAGAGAGATTATAATCTTCAGTTAGAGGCTTTCAAAAATAAGGAACTGGCAGGTAAAAACTCTTATGAGGCAACAAAGGCTGTGGCTGAAAATGCTAGAAAACAATTTGTAAGGGTGGAAACTCTATATAGAGAAAAAGCTATTCCAAAAAAATCTTATGACGAAGTTTTGGCAGGAGTAAAGGCTAGCAAAGCCAAAGAACTAGCAACATTTGCTGTATATCAAGAGGCAATGCAAGGTAGAATAAACTGTGAAAACCAACTTAAAGATACAAGCCTAATAGCTCCATATGACGGATATATCAAGAAAAAATTTGTTGATGTAGGGTCAGTTGTTGGGGCAGGGATACCTGTTGTATCTATTGCCTCAGTGGGAAATCACAAGATAAAAATAAATATTTCCGAAAATGATTTGGAAAAATTTAATGATGTAAAAGAGGCAAACTTTGTTTATAACGACAAAAAATATCCTCTAAAATTAGAAGAAGTAGGGCAAGTAAAAGGGGCAACAAACACAACTTATCCAGTAACATTTTCTTTTATGGAAGAAAACAATATCCCAATAGATTCACAAGGTAGTGTAGATGTTACTTTTGCCGAGGAGGGAAAAAATGGGATACTAGTTCCTTGTGAGGCTCTATTTGAAAAAGACGAAAAGGTAAATATTTGGATTTATAAAGAGGGGCAAGTGACTTCAAAAGAGGTAAAAATCATAAGACCTTACTATGACGGACAAGTTATTATATCTGGAGCAAGTTCTGGAGAAAAAATAGTTACAAAGGGTGTTCACGAATTGTCAGAGGGGCAAAAAGTAAATCTTTTAGAGCCTTTTAGCAAGACAAATGTCGGAGAAGTATTATAGAGGTGTCCTATGAAATTTATAGATTATTCAATTAAAAATACAATCGTTGTAAGGTTTATGGTAATACTACTTGTGATTGGTGGGCTTTTCTCATATATGAAGCTCGGAAAATTGGAAGATCCAGAGTTTAAGATAAAAGAGGCTCTTGTAGTTACACTTTATCCTAATGCCGACGCTCACAGTGTAGAACTACAAGTAACTACCAAGATAGAGGAGGCTCTACAAAAAATCCCTAATATAGAGTTTCTTCAAAGTACATCAAAGCCTGGATATTCCCAAGTTAAGATAAAATTAAAAGAGTCTGTACCAAGTAAAGACCTAGAACAATACTGGGATAAACTTAGAAAAAAAATAAATGACTCTCGTATAAATCTACCAATAGGAGCTTTGCCACCTGTTGTCCTAGATGACTACGGAGCAGTTTATGGAATATTTTTGGCAGTTACAAGTGACGGATATAGTTATTCGGAGCTTAAAAAATACACAGAATATATAACAAAAGAGTTAAACTCTATAAACGGAATTGCCCAAGTTACGCAGTTTGGAAAACCAACTGACGCCATAGAGATAATTATCGACAGAGATAAGGTAAACTCAATGGGACTTAATACAAAACTTATAGCCACATCACTTATCTCAGAAAATCTCATAACTGGTGGTGGGACTATTGATTATGGAAGTTTACGTGTAAATCTAAAACTTAATAACAAGATAAATAGTACAGAAAAACTAGAAAATCTTATTATATTTTCTAAAAAACTACCTGACGGAAATGATGAGATAATTCGTCTTAAAGATATTGCAAAAATAGAGAGAGGTTATGTAGAGCCAATCTCTCAAAAAATGTATTTCAATGGTCAGATGTCAATGGGAATCTCCCTTTCTCCAGAAAGTGGAACAAACATTGTTAATACTGGTAAGGTCATTGACGAAAAAATTATAGAATTAAAAGAAAAATTGCCAGTTGGTATCGATATTAAGAAAGTTTATTATCAACCAGACTTGGTAACCTCAGCTATAAATAACTTTATATTAAACCTTATTATGTCAGTTATAACTGTTGTTGGGATTTTACTTTTGACAATGGGTATGAGAAGTGGTTTGATAATCGGAGCAAACTTAGTTTTATCAATCTTGGGAACTCTGATTTTTATGCTAGCAATGAAGATTGATATGCAAAGGGTTTCTCTTGGGTCATTTATAATTGCAATGGGTATGCTTGTTGATAACTCAATCGTTATTGTTGACGGAGTTTTGGTCAGAAGAAATCAAGGTATGAGTATGGAAGATGCTCTAAAGGAATCTACTCATAAACCTGCTCTGCCACTTTTGGGAGCTACATTTATCGCAGCCATTGCCTTTTTACCTGCATATTTAATGGCAAGTTACACTGGAGAATATGTAAGTTCATCTTTCTGGGTAATTGGAATTTCTCTAATGCTTAGTTGGGTGCTTTGCCTTACACAGACACCAGTTTACTGCAAGTTATATCTTGAGAATGAGCCTATAAAAGAGCCAAGTGAAAGAGAAAAGAAATTTTATTCAAAAGTTCATAGTCTCTTAGAATATCTACTTGATAGAAAAAAATCAACACTTTCATTTATGGCTATGGCACTTTTTGTGTCTGGTGTAATATTTATGCAGATACCAAAAACATTCTTCCCTGACTCTGATAAAAAAGGTTTCACTATCTCACTTTGGGCACCAGAGGGAAGTAAGATAGAAGTCGTAGAAAAAGCCACTAACGAGCTTGGAAAATATCTAAGTGAAAATAAAAATGTTACAAACGTAGTGGAAACAATCGGTTCTTCTCCTGCTAGATATTATGTATGTACTATACCAGAGCTACCAAATCCAGCCTATGGAGAGATTATTGTAAGCGTAGATAAACTAAAAAATCTAGAAACTGTAGCAAACTCAGCTCTTGATTATGCTAATAAAAATCTTGCTGGAATAGTTGTAGGAGCTAAGAAATATCCAAACGGTGTACCTACACAATATCCTATCGAGATAGCTTTTTCAGGACAAGATCCTAAAATTTTAAGAGATTTAGCTAACGAGGCTATGGAGATTATAAAAAAACACCCTGATGTATCAAATGTTAAAACTGACTGGAGAAATAAAATTCTTACTTGGAATGGAGATTATTCGCAGTCCAAAGGGCTTAGAGGAAATATCACTCCTATTGATGTAACAACAGGGCTTATGAGAACTACAACAGGTATGCCAATAGGAAAAATAGAGGAAAATGATAACTCTTTAGCTGTAATTTTAAAAGAAACAAAGGATAGTTCTAACGATATAAACGATATTGGACAAACTCCAATTTGGGGAGCAACTCTAAAATCAGAACCACTATCTGGAGTTTTAAATAAAGAGTTTTTATCATTCGAAGAGGGACAAATCTGGAGAAGAAATCGTGTGAGAACTATAACTGTCCAATGTGATGTGCCTATGGGAGTTATTGCAGAGGAAGTAAGAAGAGATTTTAAAGAGGAGATTGAAAATATAAAATTACCAAAAGGTTATACTATGACTTGGTTTGGAGAACACCACGAGCAAGTTAAAAACTTTATAGCACTGATGTCTGAAGTGCCACTAACACTTATTATAATGTTTACTATCTGTGTTCTTCTATTTGCAAGTGTGAAAATACCTATGATTATTTTCTCAGCTCTACCATTTGCAATGATTGGTATCGCTCCGGGGCTTTTCTTGACTGGAAAAAGTTTTGGATTTATGTCAACTATAGGTTTTGTATCACTATCTGGTATGATGATAAAAAATATGATAGTTCTTGTAGACGAGATAAACTATGAGATAAATATTTTGAAAAAAGATAAGTTTACAGCTCTTGTAGATTCTGCCGTAAGTAGAATGAGATCTGTGGCTCTTGCTGCTCTAACAACTATCCTTGGTATGATTCCACTTCTTTGGGATCCACTTTATGGAGATATGGCAGCTACAATTATATTTGGTCTGTTTGTATCAACAGTGTTGACTTTATTCGTTTTCCCTGTTGGATACGGACTATTCTATAATATTAAAAGAAATAAATAATAATATAAAAGGGAATGTTATGATTAAAAGTTATATCATTCCCGTTTTTTTATCAGAAATATATATGAGAATCAAATG
>Scooby_p2__coassemble_371_pt1 | contig 30705 bp, 26 predicted proteins | sample Scooby_p2__metabat2_low_PE_014 | metagenome-assembled genome bin Scooby_p2 | reverse complement strand
TTAGCATAACCAATAGGGTCTCTTCTATGTCCCCAAAGAGCATCAAAGTCAACTAAGTTTACATAGCAAAGTCCTGTAAAATCTTTCTCTGCTATCTCAATAGTTTGTTCCATTCCATGAACAGAACTTTTTGATTTATGAGCCTCTGTTATTCCCTCTGTATCAAAAATATCATTTATTTTTCCAACAGAGATAACATCAAATCCATTATCTTTTAAGGCATTTAAAGCTGTTCTTCCATAAGGTTTTAATGCATAATCGTGACGATTACTTGTTCTTTTAAACTCACCTTTTTTCTTTCCTACATAAGGTCTTGCAATAATTCTTCCAACTTTCCATTCATCTTTCAATGTAAGTTCTCTAGCAATTTCACAACATCTATAAAGTTCATCAAGTCCAAAAGTTTCCTCATTTCCACAGATTTGAAGAACAGAATCAGCAGAAGTATAAACTATCATATTCCCAGTTCTAATTTCTTCTTCAGCTAACTCATCTAAAATCTCTGTACCACTGGCACTTTTATTTCCTATAACTTTATGACCTGTCCTTTTTTCAAGTTCCTCAATCAACTCTTTTGGGAAACCTGTATCTGTAAAAGTTTGAAAAGGTTTATCAATATTAAGTCCCATCATTTCCCAATGTCCTGTCATTGTATCTTTCCCAACACTTGTTTCTTCCATTTCCATATAATAACCTAATGGTTTTTCAATAGAATTTACATTTTTCATTGGATGAAGATTAGCAAGGCCAAGTTTTTGAAGATTTGGTATATTAAAATTCTCAACTGACTCTGATATATGTCCTAAAGTATCAACAGCAATATCTCCAAATTTATAAGAATCTTCCATAGCTCCAATTCCTAAAGAATCTACTACTATTGTAAATATTCTTTTATATTTTTTCATTTTAATTCTCCTTCTCTTTCAAAATTAACAGAAAGTTTCAAGGGCAATTTTCATCATATTAATAAAAGCTGTCTGTCTTTCTTCTGGTGTAGTTTGTTTACTAGATGTAAATGAATCAGAGATTGTAAGAAGACAAGCTGCATTTTTTCCTAAAACTTTTGCATTGTGGAAAAGTGCAAAACTTTCCATCTCTACACAAGCACAGTTGTGTTTATCTCTTATTTCTTCATAAACACTATCTTCTGTATAGAAAACATCACTTGAATGAATAGTTCTAACATGAAGTGGCATCTCTAATCTTTTAGCTGTTTCAATTATTTTATTATTTAATTCTTCACTTGGATAAGTTTTATCTTCTGAATATCCATTTTGAGTTTTTGCAAATGTTGATTGGCTCCAAGCACTATCAGCCAAAACAACATCATAAATATCTAAATCAGCTGCATAAGCTCCTGCTGAACCAACACGAACTATATTTTCAACTCCATATTGTGAATATAATTCATACGAATAAATTCCTATTGATGGCATTCCCATTCCTGATGCCATAACTGTTATTTCTTTTCCTTTATACTCTCCTGTAAAAGCAAGCATATTTCTTACAGAGTTAACAAGTCTTACATTAGTTAAGAATGTTTCGGCTATAAATTTTGCTCTTAATGGATCTCCAGGCATTAAAACATTTTTTGCAATATCTCCTACTTTTGCTTGATTATGTGGTGTTGGCATATTTTTTCCTCCTATAACGCTTCGTTTGTAAAAGCCATTGGCATTAATTCTTCAATATTTGTTACTAATACTTTTTCTCCAGTTCCAAGAACAATTGGAGTATCTCTTTTTAAAAGTTCTACTAAAACTTGTCTACAAGCTCCACAAGGTGTTATTAAAGTATTTCCTTGTCCTACTATTGCAAGAGCTTCTATATCATCTTGACGATAACCTTGTGAATATGTTTGGAAAATAGCATTCCTTTCAGCACAATTTGTAAGTCCATAAGAAGCATTTTCTATATTAGCACCTATGAAATATTTTCCATCTTTTGTTTTGACGCAAGCTCCAACGTGAAAGTTTGAATATGGAGCGTAAGCGTTATCCATTGCTTTATAAGCTTTATCTAAAATATCTTTATATTTTTCCATTTTATCACTCCTTATTTTAAATCATCTTCAGTTATAGATTTTACATTTGGAGTTCTTCCATCTTGAGAACTTGGAATTTTTATTTTCCCTTCTCTTATCATTTGGACAGCTTTTTTATGTTTTTCTTCGTCCCAATTATTTCCTATTATTTCCCAGTTTTTTGGATTATTTGGTGTTATTTTTCCACCTTTTACATTTTTTATATAATCTCCAATCAACTCTCTAACTCCACCTATTTTTCCATTAACATCTATTTCAAGAACCTTTGGTAACTCCTCTCCCTCTTCATAGATTTCTCCATAACTTAAAAGATGAGTATTAACACGGTAGTTATTAACAGCTATTACAAATACTTCGTCATCTTTTACTTCTTTTCCTGTCTTAGTCCATTTTAGATTTTTTATTCTATTTCCAGGTTTTTCAGAAATATCTATTTGATAATCAACACCTGAGAACATATCATAATTAAATCCTCTTACATTTTCATTAAATGATATTGTTAAATCTTTTGGATTATAAGTATTGTAATAATTAGCTGACCACTCTATATATTTTTTCAACTGTTTTCCAGTCATTTGAACTTTATAAAGTGTGTTTCCATATTTATAGATTAATGAAGTATCACTTTTTTTAATTTTTCCTGGCTCTAAATTAGCATCTATATTAAATAAAGCTGCTGATGAAACTTGAGCATCTGTATAATACATTTGTACTTCATTTATTAAATCTATAAGTGAAGTTGGTTCTATTTGAGCTTGAGGAATTTCCGCTATCTCATTTTCTGGAACAAGATTTCCTCCAATTAACTCGCCAATTATTATATTTGCTTCTTTTTTAGCTCTTTCATTATATGGAGCTAATTTTTTTGAAAGTTCTTTATCTGATTCATATTCTGATATTTTTATGCTTTCAGCTTTTCTATCTACTATTTTGCAACCAAATTTATCTTTTTCTACAACTATATTTACTTTTGACATTGTAGCTCCACTACTTTTATTTTCAACTATCAAAACATTATTTACATAAGTTTCTTCTACTAATTTATGTTCGTGAGCTGCAATAATTAAATCTAATTCTGGACAAGCATTTGCAAGATCATTAGCTCCTGAGTTTGGAACATCATATTCATTTTCCTCTCCCATATGAACTGTAGCTATCAATATATCTACTTTATCTCTTAAATCTTTTACAATTTTTTTTGTTTCTTCTACAGGATCTGTAACTATATAGTCTTTTAAATTTACACTATCCCATTTTGTAATATTTGGAGTACACATTCCTATAACTCCTATCTTTACTCCATCTTTCTCAATTATAGTATAACTATCTGCAAAACTTGTTCCGTCTGGATTATAAAGATTTCCTATTAATACCTTTAATGTTGATTGTTTCATAATATTTTTTAAATTTTCAACACCATAATTAAATTCATGATTTCCTATTGCCCAAATATCATATCCTATTTCGTTCATAGCTAACATCATAGGATGAATTTTATCTTTAAAAAACATTTCTGAATAATTATCTTGTATAGTATCTCCTACATCAACTATTATTGTGTTGTCTGTTCTATATTTTTTTACTGCAGTTGCTATTTGAGTTAAGCTTCCACTTTTGCTTTCTTCATTAATAGCATAATCATAAGGATAAAATTTTCCATGTAAATCACTTGTTGCAAGAATTTGAATATCTATCTCTTTTGCAAAAGAACTTACATTAGAAAAAAATACTAAAGATAATACACCTAAAAACATTTTTAGTTTTTTCATGAATCCTCCTTAAAATTAGAAAGCTGTGATAACTCCTACAATAATAGCACTTAAAAGACTTACTACAAATCCACCTATCATTGCTTTAAATACAAGTCTTGATAATACACTTTTCTTTTCAGGACAAAGAGCTGATATACCTGCTATACAAATTCCCATACTAGAGATATTAGCAAATCCTGCAAGAGAGATTGATAAAAGTAAAGCTGTTCTTGGGTTTAATGTTTGAATTACACTTCCTAATTCTTGGAAAGCAACGAACTCATTTAAAACTAATTTACTTCCTAAAAGTTGACCTGCAAGTAAGATTTCATCTCCTGAAAGTCCCATTATAAATCCTAATGGAGAGAATACATAAGCAAATACTTTTTCAAGAGTAAGACCATCAAATCCAACCATAGATCCAAGTCCAGAAAGAATTCCATTAAGCAAAGCCACAAGACCTATTATAGCAATTAAAGATGCTCCTATTGCTAAAGCTGAGCTCATTCCATTCATAGCTCCCTCTGTAACTGCTTCTATAAGATTTTCACTTCCAGCTTTATTATCCATTTTTACTTCTGATATCTCTTTTGCTACTTCTGTTTCTGGATAAATTATTTTTGATACAGCTATACTTCCTAATGGTACAAGAGTACAAGCTATTAAAAGATGTTCCATCGGAATACCAAGAGCCACATATCCTCCGATAATTGTTGCTGACATACTTCCCATTCCTGAAACTAGAACAACCATAACTTCACTATCAGTCATAAGTTTTAAATATTTACTAACAAGGATTGGACTTTCAGTTTGTCCAAGGAACATATTTGCTACTGCAACGAAACTTTCAACATGAGAAGTTCCTAAAACTTTTCCAACTCCTTTTCCTATAACTTTTACTATACAACCTAAAACTCCAAGATAATATAATCCACCAACCAAAGATGATAGGAATATAATATTTCCTAAAACTTGTGTTGCAAATATAAATCCTGTTGGAGCTGAAGCCATTCCAAGACTACCAAATACAAATCCTATTCCATTTTTTCCATAGTCTAAAACTTGTGTTACTACGTCAGAAACTTTTGATACTACAAATTTTCCTAATGGAAACTTTACTAATAAAAATGCAATTATAAATTGTCCTATTAAAGCTTTTATTACTATCTCTTTTTTTATAGCCTTTCTATCTTTTGATATTAATACCATTGCTGCTAAAACAATAACTATACCTAAAATACTTATTATAACAGTTTTCATCTATCTTATCTTCTCCTAAATCTAATCTCAAAATTATTTAGCTTCCGCTTGGTCAGCTTTTATTAAATTACGAATTGCTTCTATTGTAAGTCTTATAGCTTTATCTGTGTCGTGAACAACTGGGTTATCAAGACCTAATTTTTCTCTTTCTTGGTTTGCTACTACTAAGAATGATGAACCTACACGAACTTTTAAATAATCTCCAACTATAAATAGTGCTGCTGATTCCATTTCAGAAGCTTTACAACCCATTCTTATCCAAGCTTCCCATTTATTTTCTAATTCATAGCTTACTGGTTTTGTTGAAGGAGCGTGTTGACCATAAAAAGCATCTTTACATTGAACAACTCCAACATGATAAGTTTCTTTTAAAGTTTTAGCTGCTTGTACTAAAGCATTTGTTATATCTAAATTTGCTACTGCTGGATATTCTATTGGAGCATACTCTTTACTAGTTCCTTCCATTCTTATGGCACCAGTTGCAATTACTAAATCTCCACCCATTATTTCAGTTTGCATTCCTCCACAAGTTCCAACTCTTAAGAAAGTATCTGCTCCACAGTTTACTAATTCTTCAAGAGCTATTGACGCAGAAGGTCCTCCAATTCCAGTTGAAGTAACGCTTACTTTTACTCCGTCTAAATATCCTGTGTATGTTACATATTCTCTGTTATCTGCTACTAATTTTGCATCATCAAAATATTTTGCTATTTTTGCACAACGTTTTGGATCTCCAGGTAATATTACATATTTTCCTACATCTCCATTTCTTAAACCTATGTGATATTGTAATCCTTCTTCTGCGTATTTCATAAAAAACCTCCGTCCACTTGTTTATTATTTTTATTCTTGTCTAATAACTTGTCTATATTTTAATAATATCATAAGAAACCTTTATATGTCAATAGTTTTTTTGATTTCTTATTGTCTTTACAGAAGTTTTTGTACTGATTTTAAATTATATTCTAAGTTTACAAACAAAAAAGAAGATTTTTTCAAATCTTCTTTCCTAATTTTTTATTTTCTTTTTCTCTCTATTATTATATTTCCATATTCTATTGGAATGTAATGTTTATTATGAAGAACTGGATATTTATTTTTATAATATAAAGTTTCTCCCAAAAGATAAAATTTCTTACTATCTGATATATTTTTCATAGAAGAAAAGTTCCCTGCAGATGAGAAATTAAGTTTTATAGATGAATGAATAGCCTCTTCATAAACTTCTTTTTCCAAAAATTTTATAAGATTTTCTTTTTCGTTTAAGTCAATTGATTTTTCTACAATGGTTTCTATTGGAATAATAGATAATGTATAAGCTACAATCTTATCTTGAGATTTGTACCATCTATCTACAAAAACTACAACAGGAGATTTTCTCTCTAATATTTTATTTGTATATTCTGTTGATGGCTCCAATTTAAATTCAAGTTCAACACTATCTATTTTTTCAGTAATACTTGTATAAAGAGGGTGGTCTAAAATTTCTAAGCCCTTTTCACTAAAGACTTCTGTTCTTGTTATAAAATTTCCTTTTCCTCTGATATTTTTTACTATCCCATCTTCTTGCAAAAGTGATAGAGCTTGTCTAAGAGTCATTCTACTAACTCCCATTATTTTTGCTAACTCTGGTTCAGATGGCAGTTGAGTTATTCTTGAAAACTCCCCCTCTTTTATCATCTCAAAAAGTTTATCATAAACAGCTACACATCTTGGCAACTTTTTATTTCCACTATTAAATACATCTATTTTTTCTTCCATAAATAACACACCTTTTACATATTTTTTAGTACAAGTTCTATTATACATCAATTAAAAGGTTATTTCAAGAAGAAAACTTTTCAGTTGTCTAAAATTAATAAAATATTTCTTATAAATCTTCTTCCTCTTTTCCTAGTTTTTTTCTTTCATACATACGTCCCATACAAAAAGCAAGTACTCCTACCCCGATAGCAGTTTGTAAACAGAAAAATAAACTTTCAACTTCCCCTGGTAATTCTCCACCAATAGCATTTTCCAAAACTGGAGTAAACCAAGGTTCATATCCTTCTTGAATACTTTCTATCATAACACTTCCAGCATCATCAGAACCACCAAACTCTGCATCTTTTAAAACAAATATCGGTGTTATTGCCATAAGCATTACAACTATTAATAAACTAATAACTAATTTTTTATCCTTACTCATTTTCTCCTCCTAAAATCCTATATTTCTTAATTCTTTTCTTGCATATTTTTCTAAACCAATCATAATAATAACGGTTAATATTCCCTCAATTATTGCTAGTGGAAGTTGTGTTGGTGCAAAAACTCCTAAAAATTTAACAGCTGATACCATTACTCCACCATCTTGAGATGGAAAAGCCATTGCAAGTTGTATGCTTGTTACACAGTAAGTAATTATATCTCCAAGCATGGCTCCCAAAAATATTCCAACTCTTCTACTTAATTTCATTTTTATACAAAGTTTATAAATTAAAAAACTAACAATTGGTCCAGCTATACACATTGAAAAAGTATTAGCTCCTATACTTGTGATTCCTCCATGTGCTAATAATAGAGCTTGGAAAAGTAAAACTATTAATCCTAAAACACTTACAGCTAATGGTCCAAATAAAATTGCTCCAAGACCTGTCCCTGTCATATGAGAACAACTTCCTGTTACTGATGGTATTTTAAGTGATGAAATAACAAAGATAAAAGCTCCTGCCATAGCTATTAAAGTTATATTTCTTGGATTTTCATTAAGTTTTGTTTTTATTGATTTCATTCCTAATAATACAAATGGTAGTGAAGCAACTATCCAACCTATACTAAATTTTACAGGTAAATATCCTTCCATAATATGCATTGCATTAGCAGTTGAAAACATCATTACCATAAATATTGGTAATAACTTCATAATTTTTATTTTTTTCATTTTTTTCTCCTTTTTTAGATTTAAAACAAAATACTTTAGTTTTTTATATAATTTTTTTCAAGTGATCAACAGTCCTTGGGATATTTCCACAATTCTTTATAATATTTTTTTTCAAAAGTTCTTCATAGATTTCAAATACAATTGGTTTTTTTAGATTAGCCTTTTTTAAAAGTTCTGTATTTTTAAATATCTCCTCTGATGTTCCATCTCCTATTATCTCTCCATCTGAAAATACCAAAATCCTATCTGCAAATCTAAAAGCAAAATCTATATCATGAGTTGATAGGATTATCGTTTTTTTCTCTATAGATAAATCATTTAAAATCTCTTCTAAAATTTTTACATTTAATTGATCAAGTTCAGCAGTAGGCTCATCAAAGATTATTATTTCTGGATTCATAGCCACAATATCTCCTATACATACTCTTTTTTTCTCTCCACCACTTAAATAATGAGGAGGAGTGTCTAAGTATTTTTTTAAATTTAATTTTTGAGATATTTCTTCTATTCTCTCTCCTATTTCTTTTTTAGAAAGTCCTAGATTTATAAGTCCAAAGGATAACTCTTCATACACAGTAGATCCTATTATTTGATTATCAGGATTTTGGAAAACTATCCCAATATTTTCTCTCAAATAATTCAAATCTTTTTTATTTTTTTCTATTTTTCTGCCTTTTAGATAAATATTTCCCTCATCAAATAGATAAACTCCGTTTAAATTCATAAAAAAAGTAGTTTTTCCAGAGCCGTTATTTCCTAAAACTGCTATTTTTTCACCTTTTTTTATTTCAACATCTATCCCTTTTAATATTTCTTTTCCTTTTTCATAAGAAAATTTTAATCTCTCTACTTTAATAATTTTTTCTTCCATAGATACCGTTCCAATCAAAATTTTATTTAGTAAAAATATATAAAACTATCAAATAAATAATAGATAGTCCCATCCCAATAATAACTTTTTTATTTATTCTTTTTTCTTTTATAAAAAATCTTATCTCCCCTCTATAGCATCTCGACTCCATAGCATCATAAAAAAAGTTTGACTTTCTCAAAGATACAATCAAAATATTTGATATGATTTTTCCAAAAGATAATAAAGATATTCTATAATCTCTAAATCCAAGTCTAGATTCAATAGATTTTCTCATACTTTTATAACTATCTCTCATAATAAAAATAAATCTATACACTAAATACATAAGTTCTATAATTATTTGGGGAGTTCTTACTTTTTTTATCACATAGATAATCTCATTCAGAGGTGTTGAAAGTGCCAACATATACATTGAACTCACTCCACTTAAAGCTCTCCAAAATAAAATACAACTTTTCTTGATATTTTCATCAGTTGTATAAATATACAGATCTCCAATATTAAAATAATAAAAGTCAGTTATATTTTTTGAGAAATTTATATTTATTACAGCTACACTAATTAATAAAAAAATTATTGGAACTTTAAAAAAATCTATATATTTTTTTAAAGAGATTTTCCCCAGAAATATTGTAATAAAACCACAGATAAAAACAATTGAAATTGATATATAAATGTTTGATAAAATTATTCCTAAAACTATCAACACCATTGAATACCAAAATTTTAAGTGGGGATTCCAACTATTTATTTTTGAATTATAGCTATAATATTCTAATGTTTTTTTATCATCTTTTTTATAAAATTCTTTCTCTTTTCTTCTTACAAAAAAAATAGATAAAAAAATTATTATTAATATAAACACAGATATTTTCATTCAACTATCTCCAAAATAAAAGCACACAACCCATAAGAATTGTGTGCATTATAAAAATTTCATATCTAAAATAATTTTCTAAATATGATAATTCCCATATTTCCCCACCCAAAAATATGGTTAATATTATGCGACCTGACTTAATATAGAAAAATCTATAAACACAGTAGGGGTAAGCCTGTACTGGATTTTCACCAGTTTCCACATTCCTTTAATCTTATTATTTTTTGTTTGATTTTCTCCAGATTTTCATTTTTTCAGCTTCTCTTATAAGCTCTTCTCTGAAATCTGGGTGAGCAATATTAATTAAAGCTTCTGCTCTTTGCCAAGTAGTTTTTCCTTTTAAGTTAGCTTTTCCGTATTCAGTTACTACAAAGTGAGTGTTAGCTCTTGTATCTGTAACTATTGTTCCTTCTGCTAAAGTTGGACGAATTCTTGATTGTAATTTTCCATCTTTTCCCATAAATGAAGATGAACAACAGATGAAAGATTTTCCACCTTTTGATAAGTAAGCTCCAAGTACAAAGTCTAATTGTCCTCCAGCTCCACTTATATGTTTTACTCCAGCTGACTCAGCATTTACTTGACCAAATAAGTCTAAGTCAACAGCATTGTTTATTGATATAAAGTTATCTATTTGAGAAACAACTCTTACATCATTTACATAATCAACTGGTGCTGCCATTATTTCTGGGTTGTTATTTAAGTAATCATATAGATCTTTTCCACCAGCAGCGAATGCAAATGTTTGTCTAAATCTATCTATTGTTTTGTGAGCTCCTGTGATTTTTCCAGCTTGTGCCATTTCAACAAAAGAGTCAACATACATTTCTGAGTGAACTCCTAAATCTTTTAAATCTGATTTAGCAATTAAAGAACCTACTGCTGTTGGCATTCCACCAATTCCTAATTGGATACAGCAACCGTCGTTTAATTCTTCAACGATTAAGTTTGCAACTGCGTTATCTACATTTGTAGCTGGTCCTGGTCCTGGAAGAATAGAAGTTTCTGGATTATCTCCTTCAACTATCATATCTACTTGAGAAATATGGATTCCATTTTCATATCCACCTAAACAAACTGGTAAATTTTTGTTTACTTCTACTATTACAACTTTAGCATTTTCACAAACTGCCATTGAGTGGCTAGGGCTTACGCTGAAGTTAAAGTATCCAAATTTATCCATAGGAGTAACTTGTAATATAGCTACATCTATTTTTTGGTATCCTTTTCTATAAAATCCTGGTACTTCAGAATATCTGATTGGAGAATAGAAAGCATTTCCAGCACCTATTCTTTTTCTTTCAATTCCACTTGCGTGCCAAGAGTTCCAAGTAAAATGTTTTTCTCCACCTTCAACTTTAAATATTTCAGGTTGTTTTAATAAAACTCCTCCAAAAATATTAACATCTTCTACTTCTGTAAGTCTTTTAGCAAAAGCTCTATCTACTGCGTCAGTAGTAGTTCCACACCAACCATAATCAACAAAATCTCCTGATTTGATAACTTTGGCAGCTTCTTCTACAGAAACTAATTTGCTTTTGTATTCATTTTCATAATTTGCTAACAAAATAGTACCCTCCTTAAACATCTAATGTATATTTTTAATTCCTTAAATAATATTTTAGCATAAAATAACCAATAATACAATTTTATTTAAGGTTTATATCTTATCATTTTTTATATATTTGACAAATAAAAATATATATTTTAAAATATACATAATTTATATTTTAAAAAAGGAGACAGAAAAATGAATTTTTTAAGTATGGACATAAATATAGCCTACAGTATGATAAATATGAAACTAAGAGATTTTTATTCATCTCTTGATGATCTGTGTGAAGATATGGATATAAGCAAAGTTGATATTTTAGAGCATTTTGAAAAAAATGGTTTTATCTATAATGAAAATACAAATCAATTTATTCAAAAATAGTAAAAAAGCCTAAGTAGTTAAAATACTTAGGTCTTTTTAATTTAAAATTTTTCTTCTAATTTTTTTCTAAATTCTTTGCTATTCATTGGAAATTCTATCTCTTTTTTCTCCCAACTAGAAAGATAAGCTCCATTTATTAAATAAAGAGATTCTAAAGCATCTTTAACAGAACATAATATTTTCTCATTATTTTCTATCCCATTTATAAAATTATTTACAATTTCAGATTGTTGAATTGAGTTATCTGCATCATCAAAATATAATGTTTTTTCTGTATAAGGAATAGTTCCGTATAATTCTTTTGTTGTTTTAGAATATATTTTTTCATCTTGGGAAAGTTCTCTTATTATAAGTTCTGAATCATTATTTAAAATAATTTGACCTTTACTTCCTATTATTTCCAGTCTATTTGTTCCAGGAAACTCTCTTGAAGAACTTATAAATTGTCCTGTTGCTCCATTTTCAAATTCCATTTGAATTGTAACATCATTCTCAACTTCAATATCTCTTTCTCTTCCACAATAACAAAAAGCATTTATTTTTTGGGGCATAGAACATAACCAAACTAATAAATCTAATTGATGGGAAGCTTGAGTCATTAAAAGTCCTCCTCCTTCTTGCTTGTAGGTTCCTTTCCAAGATTGAGATTTATGATAACTGTCTGTTCTATAAAGATTTGTTATTATCCAACAAACTCTTTTTAAATCTCCTATTTTTCCACAATCTATAATTTTTTTTATTTTGTTAAATGCTTTACTTGTCCTTCTACAATATAAAACCCCATTTTTTATATTTGAATTTTCATCTAATTTTTTTAATAAATTTTCAACTTCATCAGAAAAAACTCCTACTGGTTTTTCAACTAATGTATGTATTCCATTTTCAACTGCTTTTATTGCCATTGAAGGATGTAAAAAATGAGGAGTACATATCATAACCATATCAATTTCTTTACTTTTTAACATTTCTTCATAATCAGTAAAAAGTTTTACTTCTTTGAGATTGTATTTTTCACAAATCTCTTCCATATGTTGTCTATTTCTGCTTGAAAAACTTGTTATTTTACAATTTTTTATTTTATTAGAAGTTATAAGTTTTATATATTATTCAGCAATAGCTCCGATTCCTGCAATTCCTATATTTACCATAATTCTCCTTTTTTAAATAATAAAAACTTTCTATTTTTTGAAAAAGTTATCGAGATAAAATCCCGATAACTTTTTTTATTGTATTAATTTTCTATTAAGTATAATTCTATGATATTTACTATATGGTCTCTAAGTCTTCTATAGTAGTTTAAGATATCCATATAACCTATACTTTGAGTAACAGATATTCCTATTTTAGAAACATTTTCTAAATGAGTTTCTCTTCCTTTTCTAAACTCTTTAAGAATAATGTTAGCTTTTTCATTAGCTATAGCAAATATTGTTTTATCTTTATTTTTATAACCCACGTTGATTAATTCATAAAGATTAACTACATCTCTATTTAATTTTCTAAGTCTAGTTTTTTCATTTTCAGTAAGTTTTATTTCAGACTCTTCAAATTTATTTAATACCTTACCAATTCTAACTCCATAGTCACTGATAGTTTCATACTCATCACAAATTTCTATATTTTTTCTAGTATCATCTTTCATGTCATCTGTGATGTCTGCGGTTAAAATCATATAGTTAATGTCTGTAATCTCTTTTTGATATAAATCCATTCTCTCTTCAATAGCTTGTAACTCATTTAATTTGTCTGTTGTTAAATGATTTTTATTGCTATCTTCAAAGAATGCAGATAAAATATTTAACATTCCTTTTATTTCTGTATTCATATTAATAATCTCTTGAGTTGACTGAGCTATTACAACAGATGGAGTTTTTACCATTAACTTATCTAGCTTAGTAACTTTTATAGTTCCTTTTCCATCATCTTTTACTAATTTACAAAGTAATTTTTCTAATGGACCTATAAAAGGAGTAAATAAAATTACGTTTATTACGTTAAACATTGTATGAGCTGTAGCTATTCCAAGAGTTACATTCTCACTTGGATTTACTAAGAAATCCAATAATTTTAAATAAAATGGAAATATTGTGATAGCCCAACATACCCCAACAATATTAACTATTGAATGGGCATAGGCAGCTCTTTTTGCGTTTGAATTAGCACTTAAAGATGCTAAGAAAGCTGTTATTGTAGTACCTACGTTTTCTCCAAGAACTAATGCTACTGCTGTTGGATAATCGATTAAACCTTGTGTAGCCAAAGTTATTGTAATCCCCAAAGTAGCTGAAGAAGATTGAACGACTGAAGTGATCAAAGCCCCAACTAGTGCTGCTTTCATTGCTCCAAAATATGAATCAGCTGTAAATAAACTAAATAATCTTACAAATTCAGGCATTGATCTTATTGGTTTTAAACCATTACTCATAAGCTCTAAACCAAAGAATATAAGTCCAAGTCCCATTATTGTTAAAGCTTTAGTTTTAATTTTTTCATTTTTTGAAAACATATAGAATATAGCAGAAGCCCCTGCTATTGGTAAACCATATTTTCCAACATTTAAAACTAAAATCCAACCTGTTACAGTTGTACCTATATTAGCTCCAAGGATTAACCCTAATGCTTGCTTTAATGTTAAAAGTGATGCATTAACAAATCCTATTGCCATAACTGTACTTACTGAAGATGATTGAACAAGCATTGTAACAAAAAGTCCTACTCCTATAGCAAGAAATCTATTAGTAGTCAAAACTGTTAAGATTTTTTTTAATCTCTTACCTGCTATCTTTTGCATACCACTAGACATATTATCCATTCCATACAGGAACAGCCCTAATCCACCTACAACCTTCATTAAAATTTCTAACATTTATCCTCCCAAGTTATTTTGCATTTATCCCTATTTATTTAGAAAATTATCAACTATACCAAAATTAAATTTTATCCTCTTAACTCTTTTATGTTTTCCAATATTTTGTCGTATTTGTCTTGATACTCTTTTTGAATTCTTCTATCTCTTTCTAAGATGTGTGCAGGTGCTTTTGATGTAAATTTCTCATTAGATAGTTTTGCATTCATTTTTTCTAATTCTTTTGATACTTTTTCTAGTTGAGCTTCTAATTTTTTAACTTCAGCTTCAATATCTAGAAGTCCAGTAAGTACCATATATACTTCAGAATCTTTTGCAACTCTAAATCCACTTTGTGAAGGTTTTTCTACATCTTTTCCATAAGTAATCTCTTCTAGGTTACAAAGTTTTGTTATAAATTTGTAGTTGTCTTTTATTGTTTCAAGTTCTTTTTCGTTTGCAGTTTTTATTACTACTTTTGCAAATTTTGCTGGTGATATTCCAGCTTCTGCTCTTATATTTCTTAAAGATGATACTATCTCTTGAATATATTCAAAAGATTTTTCAACTTCTAAATCTAATTCTTTTTCATCACATACAGGATATTCTTCAAGCATTACTGTTTCTCCTGATGTTTTGATTATTTGCCAAATTTCTTCAGTTAAGAATGGCATAAATGGATGTAAAAGTCTCATTCCAGCTTCAAGTATTGTCCATAAAACATATTGAGCTGTCATTTTAGAATCCTCATCTTCTGAGTTGTAAAGTCTAATTTTTGCTAACTCTACATACCAGTCACAGAAATCTCCTCTTAAGAACTCATAAACTGATTTTGCAGCTTCGTCTAATTGGAATTTATCTAATTCGCTAGCTACATTTTTTGCAGTTTCATTAAGTCTTGAGAATATCCATTTATCTACTAGTTCATATTTTAATTTTGATTTGTCTACTTTTGTAACATCAAATCCATCAAGGTTCATTATAACAAATCTTGACACGTTCCATATTTTGTTAGCAAAGTTTCTTCCCATTTCTAGTAATTTTTCAGAGAAGTGAACGTCTTGCCCTTGAGAGGTATTATAAAGCATTGTAAATCTTATTGCGTCTGCTCCATATTTATCTATTAGATCTAATGGATTTGGAGAGTTTCCTAAAGATTTTGACATTTTTCTTCCGATTTCATCTCTTACTATTCCGTGTAGATATACATTGCTAAATGGTTTTTCTCCTTGAGTGTATTCTCCAAACATTATCATTCTAGCTACCCAGAAAAATAATATATCTGCTCCAGTTACTAGAGTTGATGTTGGATAGAACATTTCAAGTTCTTTAGTTTTTTGTGGCCAACCTAAAGTTGAGAAAGGCCAAAGTGCTGATGAGAACCAAGTATCAAGTACATCTTGTTCTTGTTCTAGTTCAATATCTTTTCCATAAAATTCTCTTGCTTGTTGACGAGCTTCTTCTTCATTGTGAGCTACGAACATTTTTTTATCTGGTCCATACCAAGCTGGTATTCTATGTCCCCACCAAATTTGTCTTGAGATACACCAGTCTCTTATATTTTCTAGCCAGTTATAGTAAACTTTTTCCCATCTCTTAGGCATTATTTTTACTTCACCGTTTCTTACTACTTCAAGAGCTTTTTCAGCTAATGGTTTCATTCTTACAAACCATTGTTTTGATACCCTTGGTTCAATTACAGTGTGGCATCTATAACAAGTACCAACATTGTGAGAGTATGGTTCAAATTTTACAAGGTAACCTTGTTCTTTTAAATCTTCAGCAATAGCTTTTCTTGCTTCTACTCTATCAAGTCCAGAATATTTTCCATATCCTTCGACTATTTTTGCATCAGGTGTGAAAATATTGATTATTGGTAAATGGAATTTATTTCCTATTTCAAAGTCGTTAGGGTCATGAGCTGGAGTAATTTTTAAAGCTCCTGTTCCAAATTCCATATCAACATATTTATCAGCAACTATTTCAATTTCTCTTCCTACTAATGGAAGTATTGCTTTTTTACCAACAAATTTTTTGTATCTTTCATCATCTGGGTGAACAGCTATAGCAACGTCACCTAACATTGTTTCTGGTCTTGTTGTAGCAATTATTAAATAATCATCGCTATCTTTTATTTGGTATCTAACGTGCCAGAATCCTCCTGCTTGATCTTCGAATTCAACTTCATCATCTGCAAGAGCTGTACCACATCTTGGACACCAGTTTACCATATATTCACCTTGGTAAATTAATCCATCATTATATAATCTTACAAATATATCTCTAACTGCTTGAGAAAGTCCTTCGTCCATTGTAAATCTTTCTCTATCCCAGTCAAGAGATGCTCCTAATTTTCTAAGTTGAGATGTGATAATTCCACCATGTTTTTCTTTCCATCTCCAAGTTTCTTCGATGAATTTTTCTCTTCCTAAATCTTCTTTAGTTAATCCCTCTTCAGCTAATTTTTTCTCAACTTTGTTTTGAGTAGCTATTCCAGCATGGTCCATTCCAGGCATCCATAAAGTATTAAACCCAGACATTCTTTTGTATCTAATTAAAGTATCTTGAATACTATTATTTAATATGTGTCCCATATGTAGTATTCCTGTTACATTTGGTGGAGGGATCATTATAGAGTAATTCTCTTTTCCCTCGTCCATTGTAGCTCTAAAATACTTTGATTCTTCCCAATGTTTATACCATTTTTTTTCTATTTCACTGGGAGAATATATCTTCTCTAACTCCTTCATTCAATAGCCTCCTATATTAAAAGTTTTTGTATATTATTTATTTTCTTCTGCTAATTCTTTTGGTTTTGATTCTTCCAAAACTTCATCTATAAAATCTAAAATATCTTGTTTTCCTGTATTTTTTAGTGAAGAATGGAAAAATACATCTTCATTAGCAAAATCTAATTTTGTTCTGATGTCTTTTAGACATTTAAATTTTTCATTATTTGATACTTTATCTATTTTTGTAAATATAATTTTGAAAGGAACATTAAAATGGTCAAGCCATTCTAACATCTCTATATCTTCTCCACTTGGTACTCTTCTGATATCTAAAAGTACAAAAATCATTTTCTTTCTATTGCTTGCAAGGTATCTTTCCATTGTTTGTCCCCATTCAGCTTTCATAGATTTTGGAACTTTTGCAAATCCATATCCAGGAAGGTCTACAAAAAAGACCTCCCTATTGATAAGAAAATAATTTATAAGTTGTGTTCTCCCTGGAGTTTTACTTGTTCTAGCAAGTTTATTTCTTCCAGTGATACTATTTATAAGAGAAGATTTTCCAACATTTGATCTTCCAACAAAAGCAAATTCTATATTTCCAAGCTCTTCTGGATAATCTTTTTCATATACAGCTGATTTTACAAATTCTGCTTGTTTTACTATCATCTTTTCTCCTATACTAAACTAAAATTAATCTTGTTTAAAAACTAATTTTTCTACATCATCATAAGTTTTTGCATAGTGGATAGTAATATCTTTTTTAACTTCTGCTGGAATATCATCAGTATCTACTCTATTATCTTCAGGTAAAATTACCTCTCTTATTCCTGCTCTATAAGCTCCTATTACTTTTTCTTTTACTCCACCGATTGCTAAAACTTCACCAGTGATTGTTATCTCTCCTGTCATAGCTATATCTTGTCTTATTTCTCTACCAGTAAGAACTGATAATATAGCTGTTGTTATTGTAATTCCTGCTGATGGTCCATCTTTTGGAGTGGCACCTTCAGGGAAGTGTAAGTGAATATTTTTATTTTCTAAGAAATCTTTTTCGTTGATATTATATTTTTGAAAATTAGATTTTACATAAGTAAATGCTACTTCCCCAGATTCTTTCATTACATTTCCAAGAGTACCTGTTAAACTTAATTGTCCTTTTCCTGGGATAAGAACTCCTTGTACTTCCAATGTAACTCCACCAACTGCTGTCCAAGCAAGTCCATTAACCATACCAACTTTATATTCTCTTTCTTTTAATTTTTCTGGTCTAAATTTAGGTTTTCCTAAATATTTTTCTAAGTTAGTAGTGCTTATTGTAATTTTTTCTACATTTTCTTTGACTACTTTTCTAGCTATTTTTCTAAATAGATTATTTATTTCTCTTTTTAAGTTTCTAACTCCAGCTTCTCTTGTGTATTCGTTTATTATTTTTAGTATAACTTTATCTGAAATAGATACTTTTATATCTTTTAATCCATTTTCTTCTTGAATTTGTTTAATTAAATATTGTTTTGCAATATGTAATTTTTCATATTCTGTATAAGAAGATAAGTGAATTATTTCCATTCTGTCAATTAATGGTTCTGGAATATTTCTAAGATCATTAGCTGTTCCTAAGAAAAATACTTCTGATAAATCAAACGGCACATCTACATAGTGATCTTCAAAATGTATATTTTGCTCTGGATCTAAAACTTCTAGCATTGCTGATGCTGGATCTCCTTTAAAATCACTAGCCATTTTATCAAGCTCATCTAATAATATAAATGGATTTTTAGTTCCAGCAAGTTTCATTGCTTTCATTATTCTACCAGGCATAGATCCAATGTAAGTTCTTCTGTGTCCTCTTATTTCAGCTTCGTCTCTTACTCCACCAAGAGAAACTCTTACAAATTTTCTTCCCATAGCATCTGCTATTGATCTAGCTATTGATGTTTTTCCAACCCCTGGAGGTCCTACTAAACATATTATAGTTCCTCTCATTTTTGGATTAAGTTTTTTAACTGCTAAGTAATCAAGTATTCTATCTTTTACTTCTTTTAATCCATAGTGATCTCTTTCTAATATTTTACTAGCTTTTTCTATATCAAGGTCATCTTTTGTCATTTTTTTCCAAGGTAAGTCTAAAAGTACATCAATATAGTTTCTTGAAACTGATGCTTCAGCGGAGAATGCTGGCATTTTACTCATTTTTCTTAATTCTTCATCTACTTTTTTCTTAACCTCTGCTGGAAGTTTTGCTTTTTCTATTTTTTCTTTTAAGTCAGAATTATCATCTTCTGGAGTATAATCTTGTATTTCATCTTTCATCGCATTTATTTTTTCTCTGATGTAATAAGCTTTTTGAGCATCATTCATCTTTGTTCTGACTTTATCCTCAACTTTTTTTTCTATTTCATTTATTTCAATCTCTTTTGATAATATATCAAGAATTAAATATCCTCTTTCTCTACTATCAAAAGTTTCAAGAATTTTTTGCTTTTCTTGATTATCAACATAAAGATTATTTGCAATAATATCTAAAGCGTTATTTATATCTTTTGTTGTTTTAAGACTGATTAAAAGTTCTGGTAAAACTTTTCCTCCTAGTTTTGAATATCTTTCAAAATATTCTAAAACTTTTCTGTAAATAGCCACTGTCTCTTTATTATCTTGATTTACACATTCAATAACAGAGTATTCAGCATCATATTCCCCATCAACTTCTCTTGGATCTATGATTGTAACTCTATTTTCAGCTTCTACCAATAATTTTATTGTATTATTTGGCATTTTTACAGTTTGTAATATATTTACTATTACTCCTATTTCATAGACATCTTTTGGTAACTCTGGATTTTCTATTAAAGAATCCTTTTGCATACCAAACAACATTTTACTATCTTCGTTATCCATAACTCTTTCAAGAGTTTTTATACTTTTATCTCTCCCTACATATACAGGAGTTACCACACCTGGGAAGATAACTAAATCCCTAGTCGGTAAAAACGGTAATCTATTGCTCAATAGTTTCTCCTCCTCTTTTTACTAATTTTACTTTTTTGTAGTCGTCAAGTCCCTCTACATCTACAATAACTTTCTCTATATCTTTCATAGATGGTATTTCAAACATAAGCTCCATCATTGTATTTTCTAAAATAGCTCTTAGACCTCTAGCTCCAATTTTTCTTGCTAAAGCTCTTTTTGCCACTTCTTTCAAAGCATTTTCTGTAATTTCAAGCTCTATATTTTCCATCTCAAAGAATTTTTTATATTGTTTTACTATGGCATTTTTAGGTTCAACTAAGATTTTAAGTAAAATTTCTTCGCTTAAATTTTCCAAAGTTGTAATAAGTGGTAATCTTCCTACTAATTCTGGAATTATTCCTCTTTTTACTAAATCTTCTGGAGTAACTTTAGCAAATACTTTTCCCTCTTCTCCAGCTTTTTCCTTCGTTACATCTCCGCCAAATCCCATATTTTTATTAAGAGTTCTTTTGTTAATAACTTTTTCAAGTCCCTCAAAAGCTCCACCAACTATAAATAAAATATTTTTTGTATCTATCTCTATAAGTGGTTGGTTAGGATGTTTTCTTCCTCCTTGTGGAGGTACTTGAGATTTTGTTCCTTCGATTATTTTAAGCAATGCTTGTTGAACTCCCTCTCCAGATACATCTCTTGTGATAGACATATTTTCTGATTTTCTAGCTATTTTATCTATCTCATCTATAAAAATTATCCCTTTTTCAGCTGCTTCAACATTATAATCTGCAGCTTGTAAAAGTCTTACTAAAACATTTTCTACGTCATCTCCCACATATCCAGCCTCTGTTAAAGTTGTGGCATCTGCTATGGCAAATGGTAGATTTAAAATTTTTGCAAGAGTTTGAGCCATCAAAGTTTTTCCAGAACCAGTAGGTCCAATTATCAATACATTTGATTTTTGTAGCTCAATATCTCCATTATCTTTGTTTTCTAAATTTTTAATTCTTTTATAGTGGTTATAAACTGCCACTGATAAAACTTTTTTTGTTTCCTCTTGTCCGATTACATACTCGTCTAATTTTGCTTTTATCTCTTTTGGTGTTAAAAGTTCCAACTCTCCTTTAGAAGACTCAACACTTTTTACACCCTCATCTATATCATCTAAGTCATCTTCTGGAAAAAGTAAATCATAACAAGTTTCTACACATCTATCACAAATATACACACCATTTTTCCCAGAAAACATCTGTTCAACTTTATCCTGAGGTCTTCCACAAAAAGAACAAACTACCTCGTTCATTATACCACCTCTTTCTAATCTCTTTTAACAAAAACTTTGTCGATAATTCCATAATCTAAAGCTTCTTGAGCTGTCATAAAATTATCTCTTTCAGTATCTCTCAATACTTCTTCTTTTGTTTTTCCACAATTTTGAGCCAATATTTCACTTAATTTATCTTTTATTTTTAATATCTCTTTAGCTTGTATCTCAATATCTGTTGCTTGTCCTTGAGCTCCACCTAAAGGTTGATGAATCATCACTCTTGAATTTGGTAAAGCAAATCTTTTTCCTTTAGCTCCTGCTGAAAGTAAAAATGCTCCCATACTAGCAGCTTGACCTATACAAACAGTTTGTACATCTGGTTTGATATAATTCATTGTATCATAAATTGCCATTCCAGAAGTAACTACTCCTCCAGGACTATTTATATACATAGTAATATCTTTTTCAGGGTCTTCAGCTTCCAAAAATAAAAGTTGAGCTACTATTGCGTTGGCTACATTATCATTTATCTCTGTACCTAAAAATATTATTCTATCTTTAAGAAGTCTTGAATATATATCATAGGATCTTTCTCCATAACTTGTATTCTCTATAACTATTGGATTATACATCTTTTTTAACCTCCTTTTTAGCTTTAGGAAGAATCTGTTACCAACTAACAGATTCCACTTAAAGGGACATTGGCGAAGAACCAATGTCCTAAAAAATTATTTTGCGTTAGCAACGATGAAATCTATAGCTTTATTTAAGATTATTTCGTTTTTAACGTTGATTTCAAAGTTTTCGAAGTTTTTATTTTTTACTAATTCTTCTTTTAATGCTTCAGCTGTCATTCCATACATTTTAGCGATTTCTTCCATTTTAGCTGTGAATTCTTCTTCGCTAGCTTCGATTTTTTCAATTTCAGCTATTTTGTCTAGGATTATATCCATTTTAACTTTGCTTTCGCTCATTGGTGCTAATTGGTTGAATACAGCTTCTTGAGTCATTCCAGTCATAGCTAAGTAAGATTTTAAATCCATTCCTTGAGCCATTAATTGTTGTTCAAGTTCTGCTAATCTTCCTTCAACTTCTCTGTAAACTAAAGATCTAGGGATTTCGATTTCAGTTCCTTCAACTACTTTTTTAAGTAATTCTCCTCTGTATTGATTTTTAGCTCTTTCAGTTTCTCTAGCTTCAACAGTTTCTCTAGTTTTTACTCTCATATCTTCTACGTTTTCAAATCCTAAAGTTTTTGCGAATTCGTCGTTTAATTCTGGAGTTTTGTCAAATTTAATAGCTTTTACTTTTACTTTGAATACAGCAGGTTTTCCAGCTAATTCTTGAGAATGATATTGTTCAGGGAAAGTAACGTTTACTTCTCCTTCTTGTCCTGCTACATATCCTACTAATTGATCTTCAAAAGTATCGATGAAAGAGTGGCTTCCTAATTGTAACATATGAGTATCAGCTTTTCCACCTTCAAATGGAACACCGTCGATGAATCCTTCAAATGCTAATTCTACTGTGTCTCCCATTTCTGCTTTGTGACCTTCTTCACAGTCAGTTAAAGTAGATTTTCTTTTTAAGATAGTTTGGATTTCTTCTTCTAATTTTTCATCGTTCATTTGGAATTCAACTTTTTCAGCTTCTAATCCTTTGTATTGTCCTAATTCAAATTCAGGGAAGATATCAACGTGAACTGTTAAAGTAGTTTCTTCTCCTTCAACTAATTTTCCATTGTATAATGGGCTAACTGGTCTTAGGTTTTCTGCTTTTATAACATCACCAAAGTATTTTTTTATGATTTCATCACAGATTTCATCTTCTGTTTCTTTAGCATATTTAGCTTTTATTTGCTCTACTGGAGCGTGTCCTTTTCTAAATCCTGGTAATTCTACCTCTTTTTGAGCTTTTGCTAATACTGCTCTTTCGATAGGGTTGTACTCTTCTTTAGTTAAAGTCATAGTAACTTCTAAAGCTGATTTTTCAAGTTTTTTGATTTCGTGTTTCATTTTTCCTCCTTAATTATTTTATATGAAAAATTTATTTTTATATTTTTCTCTCAAAAAAATTTTGAGTTTTATTGCTTAATACTTTTTATTCTGATATTATATCTATCCTTACCTTTTATATTTATCTTTTCAGGATAGTAAACTATATCTACTTTTTTACCCAAATCTATTTTCTTTATCTCGTTTGATAGATTAAATGCTATAAACGAAAAATCTTTTCCATCTTTTTCTAACATTCCATTAAAATGTCTATCCTCTACACCAAATTTTTCTATCCATTTGATTTTTATATCTTTATCAACAAATAAAGGTTGTAAATTTTCTAGACCATAAGGGGATAAACTTTTCATATCATTTATAAGTTCTTCGTCTATTGATGTGATTGGAAGTTCCATATCTACATTTATTATTTTGTCCTCTTTTTCTTTGTCTATTTTTTTTACTTCTTCCGAAAATAATCTCTCTATATTATGAAGTTCATCAGCTTTTGCTATAAATCCAGCTGCTAAGTCGTGTCCTCCATATCTTATCAATTTATCCTTTATTTTTGTAAAAATATTAAAAATATTTATTCCTGCCACACTTCTGCAAGAGGCCTTTCCTACCCCTTTACTAGTAGCAACAAGCACTACAGGAACTTCATATTTTATAGAAAGTCTTGAAGAAACCACTCCAATTACACCAGGGTGCCACTCTTTTGAAGATAGGAAAATATATTCAAGTTCTTTTGATTTATCTCTTTTTTCTAAGAACTCCAAAGCCTCATCATATATCTTTTTCTCAAGCTTTCTTCTTATCTTATTCATCTTTTTCATTTCTTCGATTATATTATATATCTTAAACTCATCATCTTCAATAAAAAAATCTGCTCCAACTTTTGAGACCCCTATTCTTCCTAAAGAATTTATTAGAGGCGATATAAAATAACTTACATCTGTTGTTGTGATATTTTTATTTTGAAATTTAAGATACTTTAAAAGATAAGTAAGACCTTTTACATTTGTATCTTTTAGGACTTTTAATCCATTACTTATAATTATTCTATTTTCATCAATCATAGGTACTACATCTGCTACAGTACCTATCATTACTATATCAAGATATTTATACAATATATCTTCTGACTTTCCTAGTTTTTTTAGTAGAGCTTGTGCTAGTTTCAAAGCTACTCCAGCACCAGAAAGATATTTAAACTTATAGTTCTCACTTAGTTTTGGGTTTATCATCACATACTCTTCATCAAATTTTTCTTTGATAGATTTGTGATGATCTGTGACTATAAGGTCTATCCCAATACTTTTTGCATATCTTATATCTTCAATGGAGTTGGCTCCTGTATCAACAGTTATAACCAACCTCCCATTTCTTCTTTTTATATAATCAGCTGATTTTTTATCAAAACCATAAGTTTCTTCCATTCTACTAGGAATATAATATCCTGTATCTATTCCTATTTCTCTAAAAACTTTTACCAGAAAAGAGGCTGCGCTTATTCCATCTACATCATAATCTCCATAGATATATAATTTTTGTTTTTTATTTCTTTTATCTATGATTTTTTCAACAGCTTCTTCCATTTTTTCAAAATCAAAAGGATCTCTTAGTAGCGACATATCTGAATTAATAAATTTCTCTACTTCCTCTTTCTCCAAAATCTTTTTATTTAGTAAAAGTTTTGTCAAAATCTTTGATGTTTCCCATTCCTTTGATTTTTCTTCTATGATAGAATCTGATACTTCACTTACCTTCCATATCATCTTCACATCAACCTACTCTTGTTGACTTTTCAGATCATCTAGTAATTTTGAAATTTTTACAGCATATTCAATAGAATCATCTATTTTTACTCTAACTTCAGGAACATATCTAAGTGATAACTCCTCAGATATTTTTTTTCTTAAAAATCCTCTTATTTCATTAAGACCTTCTTCAACTTTATCTCTATTCACTTGATTATTTTCTCCTGAATAGATTGTAAAATATAGGTCTGCAAATTTTAAATCTTCAGTTACTCTAACTTTTACTAAAGAAACTAGCCCCTTTACCTTAGGGTTCTTTACATCTTCTAGTAAAGTTTTAGATATAACTCTCATTACTTCTTTCTCTATGGCAGCTAATCTTTGTTTTCTCATTTAAGCTAACCTCCTTTACTAGTTTTTTTATTATTTTGATAGAGTTCTTTTTACTTCTACCATGTCAAATGCTTCTACGATATCTCCATCTTTAATGTCGTTAAAGTTTTCAATACCTAATCCACATTCTTGTCCTGCTACAACCTCTTTTGCGTCATCTTTAAATCTCTTAAGTGATGCAAGTTTTCCTTCATAAACGATTGTACCATTTCTTACTATTCTTATATTAGAATCTCTTCTAACTTTTCCGTCAACAACAACACAACCAGCAACATTTCCAACTTTTGCTACTCTGAATATTTGTTTTATCTCTATTCTTCCTAAGTATTGTTCTTTAAATTCTGGTTTTAACATACCTGTTAAAGCTTTTTCTACATCTTCTATAATTTCATAAATTATTGAAGAAGTTCTGATTTCTATTCCAGAAGTTTCAGCTTCTTTTATAGCTTTTGTTGTAGGTCTTACGTTAAATCCAATAATGATAGCTTGAGATACTTCAGCAAGTTTTATGTCACTTTCAGTGATAGCTCCTGGAGCTGATTGAATGATATTAACTGCAACTTCATTATTATTAAGTTTCATTAATGAATCTTTTAACGCTTGAGCTGAACCCTTAGAGTCTGCTCTTACTACTAAGTTAAGTTCTCTTACTTCTTGATTTTCTAAACTTTCAGATAATGACTCAAGAGTTATAGTTCTCTTAGATTGTTCTCCAAGTCTTCTTTCTTTTGCCATTTCTTCAACTATTCTTTTTGCGTGTTGTTCATTTTGAATTACATAAACAGTATTTCCAGCATCTGGAACACTATTAAATCCTATAATTTCAACTGGTTGAGACATTTCTCCTCTGTTTATTTTATTTCCTTTATCGTCAATGATTGCTCTTACTTTACCATAAGATTCTCCTGCAACCACAACGTCACCTATTTTAATATTTCCTTCTTGAATTAAAATGTCAGCAACTGGTCCAACTTTTGAGTCAAGTTTTGATTCAAGAACAACAGCTTTTCCTCTTTTTTTAGGGTTAGCTTTTAATTCAAGGATTTCTGCTGTAAGTAGGATTGTTTCTAGTAATACATCTAGATTTATTTTAGCTTTTGCTGATACTTCAACAAACTCTACATCTCCTCCCCATTCAACAGAAACAAGTTCATGTTCCATAAGTTCTTGTTTTACTCTCATTGGGTTTGCTTCAGGCTTATCAATTTTATTGATAGCAACTATAATTGGTACATTTGCAGCTTTGGCGTGAGATATTGCTTCTATTGTTTGAGGCATTACCCCGTCATCAGCAGCTACTACTAATATAGCTATATCTGTTACTTGAGCTCCTCTAGCTCTCATATCTGTAAAAGCTTCGTGACCTGGAGTGTCAACGAAAGTTATTTTCTTTCCATTTTTTACTACTTGATAAGCACCAATCTTTTGAGTGATTCCTCCAGCTTCTCCCTCAACTACTTGTGTACTTCTTATTGCGTCAAGTAATGAAGTTTTACCATGGTCAACGTGTCCCATTATTGTTATAACTGGAGCTCTCTCTTCAAGGTCAGATTCTTTATCTTCTATTTCAAGAGCGAATTTATCTCCAAATGCTAATTCTTCTTCTATTTCTTCCTCTACTAATACATCATAATCAGCTGCAATCTCTTCAGCTAACTCGATTCCTAAAGGACTGTTTATAGTAAACATTTTTCCTTTCATAAATAATTTTTTTATGATTTCAGAGCTGTTTACATTTAATTTTTCAGCGAAATCACCTAAAGTCATTTCACCTTTCATTTTTATTATTTTGATTCCATCTTCTTCAATAACTTTTCCAGCTTCAGATTCAACTTTTTTAACTACAAAGTCTGTTCTTCTACCTTTTTTCTTTTTCTTATTTTTTTCTTTTTTATCTTCAGAATCATCATTTTTCTTAGTTTTTATTTTATTTTTAGATTTTTTCTTTTTCTTATGATCAGCAACCTCTTCATCATCGTCTTCTGGTTCTTCTTTAACGAAGTGGTTTTTTATCTTATCAACTTGTTCTTCTGTAAGTCCTGCTAAATGAGATGAAACCTCTATTCCTAATTCTTGAAGTAAGCTTAAGAAATCTTTATTTCCCATCTCATATTTTTTGGCTAATTCATGTACTCTTACTTTTCCTACCATTTATACCTCCCTACTTATGGTCTCTCAATAAGTCCTCGGGCTACCTTTTTATTTTTTATGGCGATAACATTTACTTCATTCTTACCAAAAATCTCTCCTAACTGCTCTTTCTTTCCATAATGAACAAAAGGAATATTTTTTTCTCTGGCTTTATCTATAAGTTTTGTATTATTTTTATCACTTATATCACTAGCTATCACTATAAAATGTATCTTATCAATCTCATCTAATATCATATTTATTCCAAAAACAAGTTCTTTTGAATTTTTCATTGCTTTTAAAATGTTTAGGTAATCTTTGGACTCTTTCTTTAATAAATTAAGCATCTTTAAAAGCTCCTCCACTGGAACTTTTATTTTTTTATGCTTAGAAAGTCTCTCTATACAATTATGTTCTTTACAAATATACTGTCCTCTAGTTTGCACAACTTGTTTTTCATCAAAGATATAGCTTCCATCTTTTTCTGCAATTCTAAAAAGTTCTGATTTCATTTTTTTAGATTTACATATTATGCAAGTTCTTTCTGGGTGATTAGTCATTTTTTTCAGCAACCTTTATGTCTACTCTCATTCCTGTAAGTTTTGCTGCTAGTCTTGCATTTTGTCCATTTTTACCAATAGCTAAAGAAAGTTGTGATGGATCAACTATTACTCTTGCAGTAGTTCCATCTTCTAATAATTCTACACTATTTACTTTTGCTGGACTAAGAACTGCTGATACAAATTCTTCCATAGATTCTTTCCACTCAACGATATCTATTTTTTCTCCGTTTAATTCATCAACTATATTTTTTATTCTTAGACCTTTTTGTCCTATACAAGCTCCGATTGTATCTATGTTTTTATCTTGAGAATATACAGCTATTTTAGCTCTTGAACCAGCTTCTCTAGCCACTGATTTTATTTCAATTAACCCTTCAGCAATTTCTGGTATTTCTAATTCAAATAATTTTTTTAATAATCCTTCATTTTTTCTTGAAATCACAACTTTAGGGAATTTATTTGTTTTTTCAACTTCAGCTACATAAACTTTTATTCTGTCTCCAACTCTGTAAACATCTGCTGGTGATTGTTCTGATGTTGGTAAGAAAGCTTCTGTTCCATCAAATTCGATAAAGATACTTCTTTTTTCATCTATTCTTCTGATGATACCAGTCATAATATCAAATTCTCTAGCTTTAAATTTGTCATAGATATTTGTTCTTTCAGCTTCTCTTACTTTTTGGATAACTATTTGTTTTCCATTTTGGATAGCATTTCTTCTGAATTCTTCACAGTTAACAGGAATTCTTGCTATATCTCCAATTTTATAATTTTTCTTAGTAGCTTCTTTTGCATCAGCTGGTGTTACTTCAAGTGCTGCGTCATAAACGTCATCTACTACTGTTTTTACTTCGTAAACGTTTATTTCTCCACTTTCTCTGTTGATTTCTACTTCAACATTTTCTTCTTCTCCGAAATGTTTTTTATAAGCAGCAAGTAATGCTTGCTCAACTGTTTCTAATAAACTTTCTTTGCTTATTCCTTTTTCTTTTTCTAAAGCAGTTAACGCATCAAGAAATATTTTTCCATCTTTTCCTTTCATTTTTTTCCTCCTAAAGTAGACTCAATTTAAATATTTTTAAATTCATAAACTAAATTAGCTTTTCTAATTTCTTTAAATGGTATCTCTAATTTTTCTTTTCCTGTATCTAATGTTACAGTTTCATTTTCAAATTTTTCTAAAATTCCTTCAAAATTTTTGTTATCATTTAATTTATGTTTTAAACTAACTTTTATTTTATTCCCAGTAAATCTTATGTAATCTTTTTCTTTCTTTAATGGCCTTTCCACTCCAGGAGAAGAAATTTCTAAGAAAAACTTTTCATCAATAATCTTATCAATATCATCTTCAACTAATGTGCTTACTTTTGCACAATCATCTAATGAAACCTCTTTGTCTAAAAACTCAATGTAAACTCTTACATAAAAGTATCCACCTTCTTGAAGATATTCAACATCAACCAATTCTAAACCTAAATCTTTTAACACTGGTAGAACTATCTTCTCAATTTTTCCTATTATTTCGTTTGTATTTTCTTTTGACAAAAGTCGTCACCTCACTTTCATTTTTAGCCATAAATAAAGAGTGGGTTGCCCCACTCTCTCCACAAGCCAGTATAATCTAATTCACTGGTATTATAACATATTTCATCAAAAAAATCAAACTATTCCTATAGTTTTTTTAATATTTTTAAGGTTTTTTTGATATTTTTTTAATTTTTTATTTGTTATTTTTCATAAAGTTTTTAAATAAATTTTTTTAACAAAATTTTTATTTTTCCTTTTTTATTTTCTCCAACAATATTTTCAAAAATAAATTTTCCAACTTTTTTTATAGTTATTACATCTCCCTCTTTTAAATCTAAAGACTTAGATTTTTGAATATTATAATTTACCATTACAAGCCCCTCTTCTATAAGAGAAACTGATTTTTGACGGGAAGTATTTGCAATTTCTCCAATAATACTATCAAGTCTTATTGATGGAACTGTTATTAAAATCTCTTTAAATTCACCTTTTGGTACTTCATCTTTTGAGATTTCAAAAATTTTTACTGGAATATTTGAAACTTTTTCCAAATTTTTTATTAAATCAAATTTTTCTTTTAATATTACACCATAAGCGGTATTTTCTTTTACAATCAAATCTCCTAAAATCTCTCTTTTTATTCCAAGACTCATTATCGTTCCTAAAAAATCTTTATGTAACAACTCTTTAAAGCGATTAGTCCCATCTATTTTGAAAAATATAAGTTGAAATTCTGGATTTTCCCCTTGAAAATCCTTTGGAATAATTATTATATTTTTCTTTTCGCTAGTTTCATTTAAACCACTTACCAAAAATCTCATTCCATTGATATTTATTTTTTCTAAAACACTCCAAATATTTGGTG